>OLOL01000064.1_pt1 | contig 99289 bp, 89 predicted proteins | sample 1673081 | NCBI WGS metagenome assembly OLOL01 (sample SAMEA3136753, study PRJEB25190) | human gut metagenome
CGGGTGTCGAGGGTGGCCAGCAGGTCATCGAGAACCCGATCCTCTCGAACTTCAAGGAGGGGCTTTCGGTGCTCGAGTATTTCATCTCGACGCACGGTGCTCGTAAGGGTCTTGCCGATACCGCACTGAAGACGGCTGACGCCGGTTATCTGACACGCCGTCTGGTTGACGTCGCACAGGACGTGATCATCAACGAGGAGGACTGTGGTACGCTCCGCGGCTTGACTGCTACGGCCATCAAGCGCAACGACGACGTCGTGCAGACCCTCTACGATCGTATTCTGGGCCGTGTCGCCCTGAACGACGTGATCCATCCGCTGACGGGTGAGGTCATCTGCAAGGCAGGCGAGGAGATCACCGAGGCGATTGCCGAGGCGATCGAGAAATCGCCGCTCGAATCGGTGGAGATCCGCTCGGTGCTGACCTGCGAGGCACGCCGGGGCGTATGCGCGAAGTGCTACGGCCGCAACCTGGCTACCGCACGCATGGTGCAGAAGGGCGAAGTCGTGGGTGTCATCGCGGCGCAGTCGATCGGCGAGCCGGGTACGCAGCTTACCCTCCGTACGTTCCACGTCGGTGGTGTGGCCGGTGGCTCGGCGGTCGAGACCAATGTCGTTTCGAAATACGAAGGCCGTCTGGAGATCGACGAGCTGCGTACCGTGAAGGGCAAGAATGCCGCCGGCGAGGCGATCAACATCGTCATTTCGCGCCAGTCGGAATTCCGCATCGTTGACCCGAAGACCGAGATCGTACTCTATACGCACAACCTGCCCTACGGCGCGACGCTTTTCATGGCGGACGGTGCCGAGGTCAAGAAGGGCGACCTGATCTGCGAATGGGATCCGTACAATGCCGTTATCATCTCCGAATACGAAGGTAAGGCCGTTTACGACAGCGTCGTCGAGGGTATTACCTACCGTGAGGAGCGTGACGAACAGACCGGCCTTTCGGAGAAGGTGGTCATCGAGTCGAAGGACAAGACCAAGAACCCCGTCATCAAGATCGTAAACAAGGAGGGCGAGGAGGTCAAGCAATACAACCTGCCCGTTTCGGCGCACGTCGTCGTGAAGGACAACGCCAGGATCAAGGCCGGCGATATCCTGATCAAGATTCCGCGTGCCGTCGGCAAGTCGGGCGGTGACATCACCGGTGGTCTGCCGCGTGTGACCGAGCTGTTCGAAGCCCGTAATCCGTCGAACCCGGCGATCGTGTCGGAAATCGACGGCGAGGTATCGTTCGGCAAGATCAAGCGCGGTAACCGCGAGATCATCATCACCTCGAAGCAGGGTGACGTGAAGCGTTACCTCGTGCCCCTGTCGCGTCAGATCATCGTGCAGGAGAACGACTACGTGAAGGCCGGCAGCCCGCTGTCCGACGGTGCGATCACCCCGAGCGACATCCTCAATATCCTCGGCCCGACGAAGGTGCAGGAGTACATCGTCAATGAGGTGCAGGAGGTATACCGCATGCAGGGTGTGAAGATCAACGACAAGCATTTCGAGGTTATCGTCCGCCAGATGATGAACAAGGTGAAGATCGAGGATCCCGGCGATACCCGGTTCTTCGAAGACCAGGTGGTCGACAAGTGGGAGTTCATGGATGTGAACGACGAACTCTACGACAAGGTGGTCGTCACCGATGCGGGCGATTCGACGTCGCTCCAGCCCGGGCAGATCGTTTCGCTGCGTAAGCTGCGCGACGAGAATTCGAGCCTCAAGCGCCGTGACCAGAAACCCGTGCAGGTGCGCGACATTGTGCCCGCTACTTCGACGCAGGTGTTGCAGGGTATTACCCGCGCCGCGTTGCAGACTTCGAGCTTCATCTCGGCGGCTTCATTCCAGGAGACCACCAAGGTGCTCAACGAGGCTGCGATCCAGGCCAAGGTCGATCCGCTGGAAAACCTCAAGGAAAATGTCATCTGCGGTCACCTGATCCCCGGCGGTACGGGCCTGCGCGATTACGACAACCTTGTGGTCGGTTCGAAAGCCGAGCTGGAATCGCTCCAGCAGGCGCAGTAAATCCGAGGCTGCATATACGATTCGAAAGAAGCCGTTCCCCAGGGAACGGCTTCTTTTTATTTTGTCCGGATTCTCGATTATCTTCACCCGTCACTGTCCCGATGGTTAGCTGGAGTCGAAATAGTTCGCACTCCCGGCGGCATTGCCAACCGTACTTTTTTCGGACGGATACGGTGTTTCTGTATGGAGGGGATGCGCAGGCAGGGAGGCCGGCATCGCTGACTTATGGTGCCGCAGGCCGGATCGCCGCGCAGGAACTCGAATACGAGGGTGATGCGGCAGGTGGGGCGGTCGACCGAATTTTAGACGATGCCGCCGGACGGTTGGCTCGAACCGATGCGGTTCTACGGGAACCCGGAGTAGAAGCCGCCTGTGTCTACGATTCCGGGGGACGGCTTGTGGCACGCCGGGAGACAGCTCACAATTACGATGGTGCTACGGAGCGGAGCTAAAGCTATGAATATGCGGATTCCGGCGCACGCGGCGACTGGACGGAGCGCAGGGCGACTGTGCGAAAGACAGCCGTGCAGCCGTTCAAAGGGCATGAACACGAGCGGTCGGAGGTCATTCGCTATCCGGATGCTTATCGGTCTGAGTTTTGGAAGATTCCCTGTGCCGAATTGCGAAAAATCCCGGAGCACAAAAAAACACGGTTCCCCGCCGTAAGAATCCTGTCCGGATTATTTCTTGCCGTTATAACGCTTGGCGAGGCCTCCTTCGGAGGTTTCCCGGTAGAGGCTCGGGAGGTTATGCCCGGTTTCGTTCATCACCTCCACGACCCGGTCGAAGCTCACCATGTGCGAGCCGTCGGAGAGCGTGGCGTAGGCGTTGGCATCGAAAGCCCGGGCTGCCGCAATCGCATTGCGTTCGATGCAGGGCACCTGCACCAATCCGCATACGGGGTCGCAGGTGAGCCCCAGGTGGTGTTCGAGCCCCATCTCCGCGGCGTATTCGATCTGCGAAGGGGTGCCGCCGAAAAGCTGGCATGCCGCGGCGGCGGCCATGGCACATGCCACGCCGACCTCGCCCTGGCAGCCGACCTCGGCGCCGGAGATCGAAGCGTTGGTTTTGGCCACGTTGCCGAACAGTCCCGCCGTAGCCAGGGCGCGCAGGATGCGGATGCGCAGGAAGTTGCGCGAATTGGCCAGGTGGTAGAGCACTGCCGGAACCACGCCGCAAGACCCGCATGTCGGGGCGGTTACGACGATGCCGCCGGAGGCATTCTCTTCGGAGGTCGCCAGGGCGTAGGCGTAGATCTGGGCGCGGGATTTCAGCGAGTCGGTGTAGCTCTTCGACTTGACCCAGTAGGTGCTCGCCTTGCGGGCGACCTTGAGCCCTCCCGGCAGTACGCCGTCGTTGTTCAGGCCGCGCTGGATCGTTTCGCACATCACCGTCCATATCCGGTCGAGGTAATCCCATATTTCGGGGCCTTCGCAGTCGTTGACATACTCCCAATAGGTTTTGCCTTCGTGGTAGCACCAGTCCTTGATCTCCGAGATGGTCGTCAGCGGATAGATGCTGGCGGGTATCTCCAGGCGCGAACTCTCGTTCGCCAGGGCACCCCCGCCGATGCTGTATATCGTCCAACTGTCGACGACCTTGCCGGCTTTCAGCCCCTCGAACAACATGCCGTTGGGATGGAAGGGCAGCACGACCTTCGGTTCCCAGACGATCTGGGTCGGGGCGATGGGCTCCAGCACCGAAAGGATCGCCACGTCGGTGAGGTGTCCCTTGCCCGTGGCGGCGAGCGATCCGTAGAGTGTCACACGGTATGAATCGACGTCGCGACTACGTTCGGCAAAACGTTCGGCAGCCTTTTTGGGCCCCATCGTGTGGCTGCTCGACGGGCCGTTGCCGATCTTATATAATTCTTTGAGTGACTCCATAAACTGGCTTTATATGTGAGGCAAAGATAATGTAAATTGTCGGATGTTCCCTTTCCCGGCCGGAGATTTAAGCCGCTCCCGTCCGGGCGGAACGAAAAAAGGAAAAGGTCGGAACCTTTCCCTTTTCGTAGCCTCACCGCGACTCGAACGCGAATTTAGGGTTAGGAAACCTTGTATTTATCTAACCTATAAATCCTATATTCAGTAAATTGCGAATTGAGGCGAAAAATATTTGACAACAATTTGACAACTTTTACAAAAATGCGGGGTCGCCGAAGCAACACCCGCACAACGCACGATGCCGTAAAACGACATCGGCACAAAGATACAAACTTATTTTCGACCGACAAAACGGAGTACGAAAAAACATCCCACGATGACGGTTGCGCAGATTGCAATAATACCGAGCCAACGCAGATTCTTCGGTGTCGAATCCTCTTTGATCTCTTCCGTATCTGTGTCTTTCTGTTTGTTCGTCGTCGTTTGTTTATTGGCGGCTTCGCGTAATTGCTCGTCGACGATCTGACGAATAACGGATTTATCGACGGTTGCCGTCGTGTTTGTGGTTTTCGTTTCCGTTGTGGTCGTCTGCTGGGGCGGCGGGATTCCCAAGCTGTCGGCAGCGGGGCGGCTCGTATCGTAGGTGGTTGTCGTCGATTTTGTTTCTGTCGTGGTTTTCGAAATAGTTACGACGTCGCGCTGCTCCTCGGCCTGCTTGTGTGTCGAGGCTTCCGATGTCGTGTCGGCCTGTTCCTTGATCTGCTCCTGCGTGGTGGAGTGTAAAGTATTGCGTGTGGATGCACACGCCCAACACCCACATATAAGCATAAGTATTATTACCCGTTTCATGGCTCGAACTTGATCGCTAAAATTCTGTTCTTCCATCCTCGCAAAAATTTCTTTTGCGAGGGCTTGCGCCGGACAATGTTTTCGACGAACGCGATACGCGCTGCCTGTATCTGATGAAATAACGGGTCGGCGGGGCGTCCATTGAGCGCCGCAAGTGTTTTGCGGCCGACGATGCCGTCAGCCTCGACACCGAGGATTTTCTGCACCTGTTTGATGCCGTGGACGCCCGACGCCCATACCCAATCGACAACGATATTTGCGATTGACTGGTTGTCTATCTCGTCGGCCCGCCACCTGTCCCAATATTGGCGCTTGAAAATGCCCGTCCATTGCTCGGTGGTAATAATACGCAGGTCGTCGGCGTCAATATCGCCGTCACCGTCGTTATCGCATCCATGAAGTCGCCAAGTTGCGATTGTGATTCCTTTGTTTGTCGCCCCACCTGCGTCGTCGGGGTCGTTCATATATCCGCCCTCCCACGACAGGATGAACGGAACGAGTTTGTGCGCGTTAGCCATGATTATCTGTTTTATTAGGGCCTATCTTCTTATCGTCCTCGATGTGGCATTGTTCGAGTTCGTCGATACCGAGCCGTCGCCCCAGCAGCGAAAAGACGTTAAACGTTATCCGCTTGCCTTTTGCTGCAAAATAGTTAGACAAGCACGACGATAATTCATTGCCGTAGATGATGGCGAAAATCAGGTATTTCAGCCAGTCGGCGGCAAACCCTATCGAAATAGTAATGCCGAGCATGACCCAGCACAGGTATTCGCACATTTTGTTGACCGTGCGGCGAACCGCCCGCGAAATGCGTACACGCTCACCTCTTTTTCGGGCTGCCTCGCAGCCGAAGAAGAGGTCGCAGACGATGACCACAGCCGCAACGACCAGCCAAATGATCGAATCTGCAAGGGCTTGATAGAAAATCGACGTCAGTATCGCTGTCGCCGAGTTCTGCACGACGGTTTCGGCCATTGTCGATTGTTCGGTCAATAGGTTCATACGGCGTCGATATTATGCGCCTGCTCTTCCTCGGCTCGCTCCGCCTCCCGCGTCGCTTCGAGTTCGGCCAGCGTCTGTTCATTACGATTGTATTCGGCATTCGCGGCCTCGTACCGGGCGAAATCGTCAGGGTACGTTTCGCGGAACGACGTTCCGTTTTTGACGCATTTCGCGGCTCGTTCGTCCGACGATGCCATGATCGCGCGCAGTTCCAACTGACGCGACTGTAATTCGTTAATTTGCTGCTGTGTTTCCATCGTTGAGTAAGTTTTTGAGTGTGAATAAATCGCGTCTGCGTTGTTTGCGGACGTTGTATTTGCAGATTTCCCGTTGCCGGAACCGTTTAACGACCGTTGCTGTCGTGATGTCTTCGTCGAAATGGATGTAGCCGCGCCATACGGTGTCAATCTCCGCGGCGATACGTTTGCGGATGTTGAACGTATCGAAATGCCGCATCAATCCCAAATAGGAGTTTAGGATTGTTACCAGTTTCTCGACATTTCGGGCCTTACGGCGGCTATTGTGTCGGCATGTTTCGTTGTAGTAGTGAATCTTTCCGAAATACCGTGCGACGGTTTGGTTGTTCGTGTAGACACGGTTGTATTTGATAACCGCACCTAAAAATTTGATACCTTTCGAGTAGTGTTGTAGGTAGAATTTCCGCGGGTGCATCGTCAGTCCCCGTTCGGCAGCGAAATAGTTCCGAATGTAAGGCATGGCCGTAAGAAACGACGCCTTATCCCGGACGACGAATGCGAAATCATCGACGTAGTTCACAGGTACGAGGCCAACGGAGCGCATCCACCGCATTGCGGGGGCGTTGTAGAAATTCGCGTCGGATTGCGACGTGAGGTTCCCGATGGCTAAACCGAGAAACCAATCGACATTGTAGAGGCTCTTCGAGCGCGGCAGGTCAGCCCAATCGTAAAGTGGAGTTTTCCGCACGGCGTTGTCCTGCGGATTATGCAGTGTAACGACGCGGATAAGATATAACAGCGTATCCTTATCCCATCCCTCGTAGCGTTTGGCGACCAATGCGACCAACTCGTCGTAAAGACGACGTTTGTCGATGCTCATAAAGAATGATTGCAGGTCGAATTTTGCCACATAACAGTCGGCGGTATAACCTTTCGACTGGTGGAATATCTGCTGCTGTAGGGTCTGTATGGCCGCAAGGTTGCCTTTTCCGACGCGGCAACTGAACATGTTATCGTCGAGTGTTCCGCATTCCTCGAAAAGAGCTTCGAGGCGCATGACGATATAGTGCTGCACGATTCGGTCGCGGAAATCGGCGGCTACTACTTCGCGCAGGCATGGTTTCGTAACGATAAATGCGATAGATTGCCGCGGAACATATTCGCAGTTGAACACCTCGCGGGCAAGCGCGACAAGCTCGCTTTCTTCGTTGAGCCAAAAGCGCATCGCATTAGCGGTGTGCGCCTTGTTTTTTAAGCACAGGCGATATGCCGCCCGCATTGATTTATAGAACGAGGCGAAAGGGTCTACATTACCTTGAAATTCGGAAACCGGACGCACGGCGTTTGTGTTATACTTGTTGTTGTTGTTCATGTTGCCCGTGTTGCCGTTGTAGATGAACGCGTTGTTGGAATTGTACTCGCCAGTTTTTTGCATTGTCGGTATAACTATGAATGATAGTATGCAAACCCTTTTCAAAATAATAATTTATAGGCTCTCTGCCGACGGCTCGTTATTCTTGCCGACGACACCCTCGCCACGCAGAAAATAGTTTCGCCAACCCCTCGCCTCGTCTTTAATCTTTGCGATAAGCATATCGCATTGTGCTTTTGCGTCGTCGCTCATTAGGCCCAGCGCAACAGCCATCCGTAGTTTTAGCGACAGTGTGTCGATACGCAGGACGAAATCGTAGATGATTTGTGCGGCCCGTTTCGGGTCGGTCTGATGATTCGCCCGCAGTATCATTTCCTGCGCTTCCTCTGCCACAACGTCGATACGGTCGCCGATGGTGAATTTGTATTTGCGATTGAATTCCGCCGTCCGGCGATGCAGGAGCAGCGCCAGTTGGAACGTTTTGTCGAGGATCGAAAGTTTCTTTGCCATAGGTCTAACTTGCGACCCGCGCCGCCCGCCGGAGCGATGCGGCGCGGGAATTAAAAATTTGAAAACTGTTTTACAAAGCGGAAACCGGACGCACGGCGTTTGTGTTATACTTGTTGCTGTTGCCCATGTAGCCCGCGTAGCCGTTGTAGACGAACGCGCTGCTGGAATTGCACTCGCACGATGTCCACGGATAATAACCCGATCCGTAGCAGGTCGTCTTACCGAGGCGTGACAGCGTGCGGTTTACGGGGTCGCTTTCCCGCTCGGCGGACGTTAACACGCGGTCGTGCATAAGCAGGTAGACTTCATCGACGGACGGCAGCCACCACGCGCCCGCTTCAAGTCCGGTAGTTGCGCCCTCTACCGTGACGCCGTAGTCGAGAGCTGCCGCAACAGCCGGATAACGGGGAACGCTTTCGCCGTGGATGTCGACGAACCGCAGGCCGCCGATCTTTGCGGTGTTCGTCTTGCCGTCACGAAGCAGCGCGCCGTAGGCTGCGGGATATTGCAGCAAATGTTCTCTGAACAGATAATCCCGGTAAGTCGGATAGGCGGCGACCAGTTCCGGGTTGGCTTCTTCCGTAAAGGCACTTTCCCGAATTATGGTGCTGCTTCCGGGGGTGATTCCTGTGGCATCGGTTCCGTTGGCCGAATAGTATTGCAGGAATTTTTCGGGATTGCAGCCTGCAAACGACGAATTAACGCCGTTGTTGCGGCGGACATATTCAGTCGACCCCTCGATCAACACCCCCGTCAACGTTGTTTGATAGTTAACGTCTTCCGGCGTCCTTGTGATCTGACAACCGCTGACAACGGCAATCGCCGCACGGGAGGCGTTATAAGTGTTCGAACCCATCACGACGAAATTATCCGCAGCAGTTGCTACCCAGCCCCCGTACTCCGCCGACGAGTAATTGGGGGTTCCCTTGAGTATGGCGTTGATCGCTGACGCGACGTCCGCGAGCGTTGCGCCTGCGGCATACGCTATCGACACCTCTGCGGCGGCAGGGTCGGAACCGAGCTTCAGCACGATTGTTCCGCCCGCAGCGAGATCGAAACCCGACAATGCGACCTCGTAGGTGTGCGCCCAGCGGATACCGCCCGAAACATTGTCGAGCGATACGATCAATAGCTGTTCACCCCGTCGTGCATAGACGACGGCCAACGGAACAAGATTCGCCGGAATCTGCGCCTTGGCAATCGTTGCACTTTTGATGTATTTGATAACCCCGTCCGTTTTGTCGAAAACAGCGAGGTCGCCGATGGCGGCGGCCGATTTCCCGACGACGGTATTCACGCCGTCGTAAATCGTTGTCGTTTCATTTTCGATGAACGAAACGGCCGATTTCGTCGAAAGACGTTTCGTGTCGGCCGTATAAGCGGCCCGATCTGCGTATTTGTTAACCTGTGACATATTCCGTTTGCGTTATTGAATTTTCCAGTCGGACACGGCCGCATTTCCCGTTGAGAAATAGAGTGTGCGGGCGGTCTTGTCGATGTAGAACTGTCCGGCCCTGTCCGGGGCTTTCGTCGGTGCGCCGTCGCCGACGGGTGCAAGGTTGTTATCGCCCCATACGTTCAACTCCTTGACCTGCAATTTGGGAATCACGACGGCGCCCGACAAAACGGCTATAAGCGCCTTTTCGAGCGCCTCGACCCGTTCGTCGAGGGTACAGTCGGAATGCGCGAGCGTATTGATAACGTCATCGTATGATTCGACGACGCCCTGCGCTGCGGCGGCTCCTTCGTTGGCGGCGGTCGTCGCGTTCTTGGCCTTTTCGGTTGCGACATTCGCTGCTGCTGTTGCGTTGTTGGCGGCAGTCGTTGCGGTATTGGCTTTTCCAGCGGCAGCATTCCCCGCTGCTGCTGCGGCCGCCGCCTTGCCCGCTTCCGTATTCGCCGCCGTTGCTGCGTTGTTGGCTGCGACCGTAGCGGCCGCCGCTGCTTTGGTTGCCTCGGTGCAGGGTACGACGATTTCGGCAAACTTACCGTCGTAGCGGGACAGCAGGTTTGCATATCCGACCTCAATACCCGTATCGACATACGCATTGAGGTTATCGTCGTAGACCAGCCATGTATTTTTGTCGCCGATCTTTGGCGACGCTCCCGTATAGGAAACATTGTCCGGGAAATTGACGACGGTAAGCGACAGCGATAGCGTCAGTTCGTGATAGCCTGTCGGGGCGTCTTCTTTGACCTCTGCAAACCGCACAACGGGCGTTGAATACATCGTCTTGTCTTCCAGCTTGACATTGAAGACGATACCATATTGTCCCGTGGTAGTCAGTTCGCGGGTTCCGAGCAAGCGGACATAGACGCCGTTCGTAACCTCGTTAAACGCGATGTCCTCACAGTTCATGGTTGCACCGGACGGCAACACAAGCGACGCTGCGATATAGCGCGCCCGGCGCAGATCGCAGATGCCGCCTGCCGGGGTCAACATCGTAGCCTTGATGCCGCATCCCTGCCCTAATTTGATGTCATACATAGTTAATTGCCTAAAATTTTGAATTTCGTTCGATTGGCCCTGACTTTCCCTTTCAGCGTATAATCAGCGAAGATTTCCGGCTTTGCTTGGATGTAGGCAAGGCACTCTTTCATATAACCGTCAGCGATAGCGAAAGCATCGTTGTACGCCGTTTGCCGCTCGCGGTATTCGGTCGCCTGTGAATACTCGTCGCGCTTCTGCACGAAGCCGAAGCGTGTCAAATGGTTTACGCCCGTTTTGACGAGGCGCGCCCAAACATAGTACGCCAGCGTTCGACGCAAACCGACGAAATGCCGCTGGTTCCCGCATTCGTCGGTATATTCGCCGCCGTTAAGGAGTACGGCGAATTGTACATGCGTAAGCAGCCGCATGAACAGTTCGTCGCCCAGCTTCGGTTTGACGTCGAGCAATTCGGCCTCTTCGATAGCGCGGGCGATAATCTCGTCGTCCATATCGCAGGGGCGGGCGTATTTATCGACGTCGTGCGGTTCAATCAGATGTCGCATCGTTTGCAATAGATTTTACGAGTGGTTCGATGGTGGCGTCGCCCGCTCCGGTGTACGGAATCGTGTTCGGTTCCCAATGGCTGAAAATAGCCCGATACGCACGCGACAACATCCGTTGCTGCTTCGCTACCTGCTCGCAGTATTCGCGCTTCACGTCGTTCGCAAGATCGCCCGTGAACCCGATACTGCCGCTGCGCAATCTTCCGAATGTTTCTTGGTTGAGCGCCGCATAGATGTTGTCGGTTACAGCTTTCGTTGTAGCCGTAAATTCTTTGTCGTAGTTATTCGTCTTGAATGGTACGAATTCGGGTTTATCCTCGTCGGTTTCGATCTCAACCTGCATGATTTTGAGCGAATTTGTATCGCCTTGCAGTTTCTCGAATTCCTCCGTGAATCCGTCATCGGACGATGCGCCGTTTTTGTCGTCGTCGACTGTGCTACTGCCTTGTCCGCGCTTCGTGATGAGCATACCCGCCGTGAGGAAATTATTTCGGACGTTTCGGTTATTAACGTTCGAAAGCCCCTCGTCCGTCGACATGTCGGTTAATACGACGTCGACCAACGGCAGGGGGTAGGCGTTACGTCCGGCGCGCGAAATGTAGAGAATTTGCCCTTTGTAGAATTCGATACCGCCTGCGGCCTGTATCTGCAACTGCACGACATCGGGCGACGGATTGAAGACCGGGAACACCTCGATTGTTTCGATGGTTACCTTTACGGCCTTGCCGCCGCGCGTCTTTTTACCCCGCCAATCGGGATGTACGACTATGTGGCTGATAATACCGTCGTCGTCTTCCTCCTCAAGGCGGCAATTCTCGAATGGGACATGCGCCATTGATACGATCTGTCCGAGAATATTGTAATTGACGTGCAGGGCAAGGCCGTCTTGGTAGGCTACATCGTCGGCGCACAAGTGATGTACGTCGTCTACCGTATTCCCTCGCGTGTCGCACACGGTTTCGGCCAGTGCTTGCGACGCAAGGCCGTTTCCCTCGATATATGTCGAACGTCGCTCGACACAGGTGCGACCTGTGGGCGACGAATCGACAATATCGCGCACCGTTTGCGGGTATAGGTTATTGTCGCCGTAGGTTTTGATACCCAACGACGACAAATATTTAACGTCTACACGCGTTTCGGGCTTCTTTGTGTGCTTTACGTTCATGGGTGGTTACTCCTCTGCGGTGATCTTCTCGATGTAGTCGGAAATAAGGCGGTGCGTGAGCTTCACGCCGCCGATCTCCTTGCCTGCCAACTCCTGCTTGATGGCCGTTTTCGATTTTCCGGCCACGAGTTCGGCGGCGATAGCCTCCCGGATAGCGTTATCGGCAGTATTTCCGTCGTTCCCGGCGGGCTGTTCGTCGGCTTCGTCAGCGCTTTCGGCTCCGGCGGAATCGCTGCCGGGCTTCTTGTCGTCTGTGGCTGTCGTTTCGGTGGCCGCCGCGGCGTCGATGCGGGCCTGCAATGCCGTGCAACGGCTTTCAAGTTCCGCTTTCTCGGATTCGAGGATGGCGATACGGTTGTGCGCAGCTTCGAGTTCCGACGATTCCCCGCCAGTTTTCGGCGCTTCGGCATCCTTTTTCGCCGTAGGGATAACCTCGAAGCGTCCGGTGGCGTTCGGGTGCTCTTTGAGGAACGCCGCGGCCACCTCGTCGGTCAGATTGTCGTTCGTGTAAATTTCCGAAGACCCTGCAATTTGCAGAATAACCCCTGCACGCAGTATGTAATTCGATTTCTCTTTCATTTTTCCGTGTTTTTTGATGTACGAGTTGATTTCGAGCACGGCGTCGTGCCACTTGTCGGGACATCGGCAACCGTTCAATCGCTTTCCCAAGACCTCGTAATAAAGTCTTTCGATAGTAGTCTGTTCGGCGCTCGAATAGGGGGTGTTGTAGCCCCTATTCAAGTCCGATAACAGGATTTTTGCCTCGTTGACGGTCATAGTGCATTACTCCGTCGCCGAGGGGGTGAGCATCGTTTTGATGAGCGCCTCGGTGGCCGCGAGCGAACCCGCGTTGAGGAACATCGCCGAACGGGGCGCTTTCTCCTCTTTGAGCGTAATAGCCCAGCCCGACAGGGTGTCGTCGCTGTATTTCTCGCACGACCCGGCCGACAGCGTGAGGCCGTTGAAAAGTCCGGCGATTTGGAATGCCGACGCCCCGCGTTCCGCCTCGTTCGTGGCTCGCAGGTTTTTGTGCCGGTTCTGCCAAATGACGAAAAACTCTCCATCGAGCAACGGGTCGATGATATTCTCACAGACCGCCGGGCTGTTGTCGGGCACGATGAACGGAAATTCGGTCGAAGCCGTGCCGCCCAGCTTGCCGCTGCCGTCAAGATCGGTTTTCAGCCCCTCGAACGGTTTCGTGCCGTACTGAATGATCGGGTATAACTGCGCGCCTTTGATAAGCGGCAGGTTCAGTACTTGATTCGTCGAACCCTCGACGAATTCGAGATTGGCGATGTCGAGTTGCGCCCGGTTTCCGATCCATGCGGTACGCTCGACGCCCCGTGTAATCGGTTCTGCGCAGTTCTTTTCGATTTTCGCCTTGATGAAGCTATCGCAATTCATAGTGTAATCGAGTTTTGAGGGTTAGAAGCCTGCCTGTACGAGGTTGTCGTCGGCGATCAGCGTTCCGATCTTGTCCTTCGACAGAATCTTGTTCGTCTGCTCGTCCTTGTTGAACCATACCTGAATGTCGGCGACCTCGCTTTCGCTCTCCATGCCGACGAGCAGGTTGTCTTTGATCGTGTAAAGCGCGCGATAAGGCTTGTTCCACGCTTTGCCTCCACTGACGGTTTCGCAGCCTTTGATGATCTCGTCGAGGAACGGGATAGCGAGCATCTGCACGCCGTTGTAGTTCGTTTCCGTGATGCCGTCGAACAGCGCCGTCCACTGCAACTCCGAACCTTTGTTGTTCCGTTTGAGGTCGGCGTCCAGCGCGTCTTTCAGCGCCTGCGTGATGTATATGAGCTGGCCGTTGGCCTGCCGAAGAACCGTTGAGGCGTCGGAAATAAGCGCGTCGAGGAAATCGACGGCGGCATAGTTCTGACGCATGGCGGCTTTCTGCTCGGCGAACGTTGTGGCGGCGTTGGCTGCGCATGTGGTGCGACGGTCGGGCGTTGCGACGGCCAGCGTAAACAAGCGCTTCCAGAAACCGTCAATGAGGGTGAAATACGCCGGGTCGATGGAATCGAGCAGTTTGTCGCCATTCGTGACCGTATCGGCCGCCTTGTCGCCGAACCATGCGTAACGCATCAACATCTTGCGGATGGCGAGTTCGAGCCGGGGCGCGAGGATATAGTCGATATATTCCGTGCCCGTGAGGTCGGCGATGTTCGTCTTGGTGCGCATGGCGACCTGTGCGACTGTGCCCTCCAAATCCTTGTAGCAGATTTTTTCGGCAACCTCCCATTCGCGGATGTCCCACTCTTTTTCGCTCGTCGCAAGGACGCTGGTTCCGAACGTCGGATTACAGCCCTGTGAGGCTTTGCCGACCATGCCGAATTCGCCGATGAACCCGACTTTTTCGCCGTGCTTCTGTTTCGGCAGGAAATTGAAAATTTTTCCGAGCGATTCGGGGTCGGTGATCGCAAGGAAGATCAGACGCTTGAGGTCTTTGACGGCCCCGTTGTCGGGGGTCAGATTCGCAAAGTTAAGTCCTGTACTTGCCATAATTGATTGGTGTTGTTTGTGATTTACTCCGTTTTCTGATGTGCTGCTTCGAGTTCGGCGATGCGCTGCTGAACGCGTGACTGCGATTTCGCGGCGTTCGCCTTGCCTCCTCCTGCGGTCGTGGTCGCGGTTTGACGTGCGGCGGGCTTGTAGTCGGACTTGGCCTTAACAAGCCACGCTTCGCCGCCCGCAATGGCGACGAGATTCAAGATGCGTTTCTCGTCGGTCGTCTTGGCGTTCTTGCGGGCATCCGCAAGTTCGGCTTCGAGTTCGGCGATGCGGGTGTTCGCTGCGGCCAGCGCTTCGGAATCCCCGTTGTCGCCCCCGGCTCCGTTTCCGCCGTCGCCATCCTCGCCCTCGTCGTCAGCCTCGCGGATTTCTGTGATTTTGCCATCTTCAATGACGATGGTTTTACCGTCGGGCATCTTGTGCTCTCCGTCCGGGGATGCACTGTCGCCGACGGCTGGGTCTTCGCCGTCCGGCTTGTCGATTGTGATCGTGTCGCCCGATTCGGTGTTCAGCTCGTAATTGACGGGCTGCGGGGCGTCCAGCCCCAGCGCAACGGCCAGCGCTGCGAGGGCCTTGCGAAGCACGCTTTTGTCTTCGCTTTTCGTGGGTTTTGTTGCCATAGAATTTTGATTGTTGGTTATTGAATTTTGCTGCTTCCATGCAGCCGCTTTCGTGCTGTTCGGGCCGCCTGCCAATGCTGACGCTGCGGGGATGATCGTCTGAATGAATCCGAGTTCCTTTGCCCGCTCCATGCCGATAAACTTGTCTTCGTTCATGAGCGCTTCGAGTTCCGTGCGATCCGCTCCGGTTCGCTCGACGTAGAAATCGAGTATCTTCTGCTCGTCGTCCCGTAACGAGGCGGCCAGCGATTCGAGATCATCGGCGCGGTACGCATCGGCCAGCGTGTATTCGGGATAGTAGGGCTTATGGATGAGCAGCGAGGCGTGCGGGTATGCTCGGCGTTCGGAGGCGGCCAGCAAAACGACGGTGGCCATCGACGCGCAGTTCCCCTCGATGGTTGCGGTTATCTTCTTGCCTGTGCTCCGCAGCTTGTCGACGATGGCCCAGCCCTCGTTTACCTCGCCGCCGTCGCAGTGTAGCAGTAGGTCGATAATATCGTCGCCCGCCGGGATGCCGTTGATGAATTCGTCCACGTCCTTGAAACTTGTTCCGGCCTCGTCGCAGAACCAGTAGCATTCTTTTGTCGCTTCGGAAAGAATCGGATTGTAGAGTTTGAGAGTTGCCATAGATTTGATTTTACGAAACAAAGCTAAATAAAAAGCGTGTAATAAATACACGCTTTTAGGCACAATCAACTGACACGACGTGTCAGCGGCTCGTATTGACATCGCGGCCGAACCGCCTGATGATACGATAGACGGTGCGTTCGCTGACCTCGTAGGTATCACACAAGTAGGCGACGATATACGCCACTTTGAACCCGTCGCGGCGCAGTCGTTCGTAGTCGCTCCATAGGGGGATGTAGCGGACATCCTCGATGGCGGCGCCTGCGCGAGCAAGCGCCCGGAGCAGATCGGCGTTCTGTTGTAAAATTTCGTGCACTTTCATAGCTACAAGTCGCCTAATGATTCGACTGCTTTCACCCGGTCGGATACGCGGGTTATTTCATCCACTCCGACGCGCATGTCGAGTTGCGAAACTCCCTTTGCAAATGCACGGGCAAGCATATCTTCGCCTGCTATCTGATTGCTCGACTGCGTGGCGACTATCGGCGCACCGCCTCCGAGCTGGTTTAGCGCCGAGTAGATCGGGGCAAACATAGACGTCGGCAAGGCTGCGTTTACCGATTCGCCGTCCGACAGCATGGCGGGTACACTGTCGCTTGTTGCCGTTCCCGGCCCGGACACATAACCGCCCGTCGAGAATTTTGCCGATTTGACGGTCTTGATCGCCGACGTAATATTCGCCATGATCGTTGCAACAGTCGTAGCGATTGCGATAAGGTTGCCGGGAAATGGGACGCTTTGAGCCTGCGCCGTACCCGCGGCAATAGCCTTTCCGGTGTTGATGGCGATCTCGGCCAATGCAAGCGTCTTGCTCAAAACGGCGAAAGTCTTATTATCTTCGCCCAACTCTTCGAGCAAACCCGATAGGCCGTTCGTGACTGCTGCGAGGGCTTCCAGCTTCGCTTGTTCGATCTGCACCTCGTAGTCGTTGATAGCCCGTTTTGCATCAACGTATGCCTGCTGCGCGCCGAGTTGTCGGGCCTTGAATGCGGCGTCGCTTTCGCCCTCCATCTGTTGCAAGGCATCGAGTTCCGCCTGTCGCATCTGCAACTGTAATTGCAGGGTGTTTTGGCCTTGCACAGCGGCGGCGTTGATTCGATTTTCCCATTCGAGCCGCAGGGCGTCGTTCTGTTTTTGCAGATTGGCATTTATCCATTGGTTCGAAAGGTCATCCAGTTGCTTGTTGTATTTCTCCCGAATGAGAACCTTTCGCTGCTCGGTCAGTTCGACGTTGGCAAGTTCGGCTTCCTGTTGTTTCCGTAGCTGTTCGACTTTCAGCGTATATTCAGCGTCGGTTCCCTGCTTGACGGCAGCAAGCCGCAGGGAGATGTTCTGCTGCTCTTGCTGGATTTTCTTGTCAAGGCCCGCGCGGTTGATCTTCTCGACGTTTAACGTGTGTTGCTGTTCGGCCAGTTCGATTTGCTGCTGAATCGCCGCTTTCGCCTTTTTTGTCAACCCCTTTTCGGTTTCAAGGCGTTTTTTCAGATCGGCGACGCGACGGCGGTATGCGACCTCTTCCTGCGTCAACTGCTTGCTGATACCCTCTTTCATCAAGGCGACTTTGGCGTCGGTCGCTGCGCGCACGGCGGTAAGTTCGGTCGCAAGGGCCTGTTTCTGCTTTTCTGCGGCTTCTTTGTAGGCTTCCTTTATCGCCTTGTCGCGCGCAGCTTCGAGGCTTGCAAGAATATCTTTCGCCTCGCTGCTGGCTACCTTACCTGCATACACCAGTTCGACGAGTAGTTGGCGCTGATTCTTGAATTCCTCGTTGGCTTGTTGCGTCGCGTATTTAACCGCGCCCAGCTTCTTTTTTAACGCGGCGTCGTTATAGGCGGACGCGAGGGTGCGCAGGTGGTTCGCTGTGTCATTCAGCGCTGACTGGTAGTCCTCGGCCGCTTTTTTCTTGGCATCTTGTGATGCCTTGTATTCCTCGCTGTCCTTTTTGTAGAGCCGCTGCGCCGCTTTGAAATGTTCGGCGCGCTTGTTAGCAAGGTCTTTCAGTAGGGCAAGGCGCGTCAGCGTTATTTCCTCGTCGGTTTTGCCGAGGGCTTTCATCTTCTCGATGTGCTCGTCGTATTTCTTATTGAGTTTGTCGAGTTCTTCGCCCTGTTTTTTCAGATTCTCTTTCGCTTTTTCGGTCGATGAATTGAACCAACTGAACGCCTTAACGAGGGCGTAAACGGCCGCGATTGCCGCGATAATTGCCGCGACGATCACCCCGATTGGGTTTGCGAAGAGTGCCGCCGTGAATTTCCAAACAGCGGCGGTTCCGGCGTTTGTGGCAACCGTTCCGGCGGCCATCGCCGATGTCCGGGCGGTTTCCGCTTTCGTCTGCGCCCATGTCGCAATCGCCTGTGCCTTTTGCATGACGATAGACTGTTTCTGCAACATATTCTGTACGGACTGAATAGCCACGAGCGCGCCGAGTGTCTGCGTTATAATGCCGATGGCCTTGTCGAGGTCTTTATTTTCGACCCCTAACTGCTTTGAAAGTATAGACCATTGCGCCCATAGCTGCAAAAGATTCTGCGTCCCCTTTATGAGCACGTCGAGTTGTGCCGTGTCGGATGCCCCGGCATTGATGCCCGCTTCGACGTCGGCAAGGGCATCTTTCATGTTTGCGGCAACGCCCAGCAGGTCTTGATACTCCTGCGTCGTTTCTTTGCCCTCGTATTTCATCTGCGCGAGTTGCTGACGAATTACGCCCAACTGCGTTTCGAGCGGTTTGAGGTCGGGATAGTTGCCCACATTCCGGTAGAATCTTTGCGTGCCCTCTTCCGATTCGAGCAGCGCGTCGGTTATTTCGTTGATCTGCTTTTTAAGCGCTTGGCCCTCCGCGCTTTTCTGCATGGCTGCGCTCATCGAATCGTACTGTTTTGTAAGGTTCGACAGTTCGGCACGCAGTTTCCGGTTTGATCCCTCCGCTTCGCGGGCCGCCTTAATATTGTTCTGCACCTCCTTTTCGACCTCGCGCAGTTCACGCTTGTAGGCCGTCTGCTCGGCGCGTAGCTTTGCCAGTTCTTCGCGGTCGGCGGCCGAGGCTTCGCCCTTGCGCTTGATCTCCTCGCGCAGCGCTTTTTCCTTTGCCGTTGACTCCTCGATTTTGGCGTTATAGTCGGCTATCAGCTTGATAGCTTCCGCATTGTCGACTTGCACCTCGACGACGCGGGTTGTTGTGTTTTCTGCCATATCTTTACTCGGTTTGTGTTTGTTCTGCGATTTCGTAGCTGTATGTGTCGTCGTATTCCGGGGTGATGGAATTTATTTCGAGCCAGCCGAAAATGCGCGTAACTGGGGATGTGGACGCTTTTGTTTGTCCGGCTGCGAGTGTTATTACCTCCTGTCCGAGCGCGACGCCCTCGTAAGTGTAGGGCGTGGCAACGACTTCGAGATCGGACGCGGGCGGCTTGCTGGCTGTAATATAGACAGCCGCTAAATTCTGTTCCCATCCAATATACACTGTTTGCGACGGGCGTTCCGGTTCCGTTTGTTCGATAACCGTTTCCGGCAACTGTATGGCCTTGACCTCGCAGGCTTTGTTCGCTGTCGACTGGATGCTGACAATGCCGTAGAATTTCCCGTATTGGCGCAGGTAGAACGGAATCGAGTAGTCCAGCGATTTCAAGTCGTATTCGTCCAGCATAACCTGCTCCGCAATAGTTATTACGCCGTTGAGCAGGCGCGATAGGGTGGAATAGTATTTCGATAGTAAGGTCGTGAAATCGAGGCCGTCGAATGTAAGCATAGCCAGCCCGGAACCATCGCTGATAAGGCGCATAATTCGGTCTTTGACTTGGACGGCGTCGACGGCCGTCCCGTCGTCGTTCAGTTCGTAGTGCCGTATCGTCGAGCCGTCCGATGGAGCGAAAGGCAATGTTATAACGGTCTTTTCGGCATCCAGAATTTCGCTGTCGATTTTCAGATTGCCGTCGGCGTTCGTGGAAACCGTATCGTCTTCTTTGTACCTGAAATAGTTGTTGCGGCAGTAATCGTTGATTTTGTATTCCGTGGTCTTCGGCTCGTCGTCATTGCTGCGAGCGAGTTTGTCCGACCAATCGCACGCCTGCACCTTGTTCTCCTGTAAGGTGTCGAGCGATACGAATTTCAGATTATTGACATTTGCGGGGTCGGGCACGGCAAAGATGCCGAGCATTCCGCAGATCGCTTTGATGTAGTCGATTTGCGAGATTTCGGGCAGGTTCTGCGGTATTGGGTATGTGCTTGGATAAATGATACTTTCGAAATCCTCTGTAATGGTTAGCTTGGTATTCCCCAACCTCGACCCGACTATCCGGCCTGACCCATTATGCGGGAATAAACGCAGATAATCGTACCTGCCCCAAAGCAGTTCTTCGTTTATGTCGGCGAAATAATACGTCTTTTGATACGCATACATTCCTGTTGATGATGATACTGCCGACGATCCAATGCTAACCGCGATTTGCGTTGTCGTTTCGCTGTTATCGTTATATTGGGTGGCGCGGACATATACACGGCTGGGGAACGCCCCCGAATCGTTGGAGTAAAGCGTCATTCCCAACTGTGACCCCGACTTGTCGATGATAGAAATTATAACTTTGGTTGCGCCGTCGACCTTGCGAATTTTGGTATTGTCGTCCGGGTCGAACACGCCGTGTTTGTCCGTGCCGTTGTTGCCCGCGATGGAGTACCCCCAAAAACCATTCGAATTTTGCAGGAATGGATATGTCGACACGGTCGCCTCGGCTTGGTTGCTCGCCGCCGATGCGTTCCGGCTCAAACACGGAATCGCTATCCCTCGAAGCGCCAGTTTGTGTTTGTCTGGTATTTCGAAAGTGAATCCGGCCTGCGTTGCTATCCTGTTGAGAATCCACCACGCCGTGACGCTGGGGTGAATATTGGCAAGATTGGTATTCGATACGCCGCAGTCGTATTTTGCGTATCCATATCCGGCGGATTTCATTTGCGACAGGGATGTTGCCGTGATATTTGCGCCCCACGTCAGCGCCTCGGTTCCGGTCAGCTCGTTCAACTTGGCCGCTTTGTCTACCCACGCCTGAAAGTTTGCCATCACACCCCAATAAAGCGCGATTTCGTAGGTTTCCGACGAAGATAGCAGCACGGCATATCCGACACGGACGATCTCGATTCCATTCCGAACGAGGCGCGCCGAATATCGGTTGTATCGCTTATCGGACACATAGGCGGGCGCCCCCGGATTGTCGAATATCTTTCGGTTGCGCGTCGTCTTCGGGCATTGAATCGTCTGCGAGTTCGACGACGTAATTTTCGATATGTCGCCGAGCAGGTTGGATTTGTAGTTGAGGGTCGTCGCCGCATCCGGTTTAATGTCGACGGTTTCGCCGTTGATATATAATTCCTCTGTCATGGTTACAGCGTTTGTGCGCTCTGCGCGGGTTCTTCGATTGAGAAAATGAAATCTTGGTAATGTTTCGTCGTCTTCTCGTAGCTGCCAGCAACGATATTGACGCGATGCCACAGCGACACGTCGTTGGCGTCGTACCCGTCGAAGACGTCCACGACGACCGATTGCGCGAGTGTGAGCAGGAAATCATACGTTTCGGAATCGACCAGCTTTGCCCCCAGCGAACGGGTCTTTTTCCGGGATAGACTTTGCCGGACTGACGTTTCGACATTCACACCGTCGATGTAAGCGGTCGGGACATTCATGTCGTTACGCTCCCATGTCGAGGACGCCGAAACGGTCGACGCGCTGCCGATCTCCTTGAACAGGTAGTAACAATAGCGCCCCTGTTGGTCTATCCAGCGCAGATAGACGCCGTTTGTGCTTCGGTCTATATCGAGCGTATAGGCGACCATTCCGACGGCCTCCTCGTCATTTTTCAATACGAGGCTATGCGGTACTGCGATATGCACCGAGCGAACGACGGTCGAGGGGTCAATCGCTTTCGCCGGGTTCAGCAGATAGCGATGGTATGGGGTCGCACCTTCCGCGTCTTCGTTGTGGTTGTAAAACATGATGTCGGACTGTTTGCCGTCGATCAGCACGTCGAATGATGTTCCGTTCTTGGCGAAGACGTCCACCGTGAACGGATAGCGGACGAACCATTTGCGACGCATGATTCCGCCGGATGATTCGCGGGCGGATATTGCGCCCCATATAGCGTCTATTCCAAACGTGCCGAGATAGAATTGACTGCCGTTGCTATACCAGTATATTGTAGCATAGACAGTTTTTTTGAGCGGGGAATCGACAAACCCCTTGCTGTAATCAATCACCCCATGCGCAACGTTATTGAACAACAGTTGCAGATACCGCCGTATATCGAAATATGCAGTCCCATTGAACGGCTCGCGTTCTTCGCTGTACGTCTGTTGCGCTTGTCGGTCGGTTAAGACCATTTCCAATTTGTTGTATTCGGTGGGGATTTTCGTGATTTTGAAAATCGCGGGGACGAATGCGAAATGCGTTGCATTGGGGTATTCGACTACTGTTCCCGTACTGCTGTGTGTGAATGTTCTGCTCATGGTCTATTGTCTTAAAATTGATTCAACGATCTGCGCATCGAAAAGCCCTGCCAGTCTGTCGGCGATACGGTCGGACAGGGCCGCTATTTCGGGCGTGAAGATGTCTTCGCGGCCGCCGTTACGGAATAGTGCTGACCCCTCCGTCATTATCTTGGTTGCTGCTCCCCAAGCCGAAATGTCGACACCCTTTGCTGCGGCCCAGCCCGCGATGATGTCGATAAACCATTTCGGGGCGGACGGATAGACCGACCCGTCGCGGCGTCGGCGAAAATGCTGCGACAGCCACGGTTGCGTGCCGGTTTCGAGTGCTGCGAAATATGGGCGGGCGTCCATCGTTCCCGTGGTTACGCCGCTGTTGGTCGTTACGGTTATCGTGATGCTCTCGGCGGTCGCACCCGTCGTCTGTTGCCCCGCGGCGACGTGGTTTTCGATGATCTTCCGCCGTGCCCGGTCGAGTTCTTCGGTGACGATTCGGTCGGCTTCGAGTTCTATTTTCTGTACATCCATAGCTACAAGCCGTAATCGAAGCAGACGCCCGCCTGTTCTTGGAGCGTCAGCGACAGCGTTACGATACATAGGTTTGCGTCCATTTTGTCGAACGCGACGCGGTAATTGATCTGCCCGTCGACTGGAACGAAAAAGCCGCTTTCGTTTACAGCGACGATGAATCGCACGGCAAGACCTTTCAGCCGCTCGGCGATCTCCTGCGCTTCGGCTCCTTTGTAGTCGAACGGCATAGCGTCGGCAAAGGAGATAAGACACGACGGGGCATCACGCACGAAGCCCTGCGGCGTGAAATTCAGAAAACCCGTCACGGGTTGCACATAGAGACAGGCGGGCAGCGTAAGGCCGTCGGGGTGTGTAACCTCGCGGTTCTCTCCTTGACGCCGGAATCGGTCGAACGCTTGATTAGCGCGGAACCACGATTCGCACAGATAGGTAAGGCCCATCGCCTCGGCGATCTCCTTGACTTTGTTTTCGACTGTCGTTTTTTTCATAGGTCTATTGGTTTTTGTTGGCCATTATTTCGCGTAAACGCCGTTCAAAGGCGATTCGCTCGTTGTCGATTCGCATACATTCGCAGACGCGCACCCATGCCACCTTTGCGGCGTCGTTCTGGTCTTGGTAGCCTTGTCGGTGGGCGTACCAGTCGATGATGCCGAACGGCCCGAAATCAAGGTCGTTTATTCCGGCTTTAATCTCTTCGGGCGTCGGCTGGTTGCTTGTGCTTGCGAACAACGCTGCGATGCGCTCCAACTCCCGGCCGACCCAAAAGACGAAGCCGAGCATCTTGTCCGCCCGTTCGTTGTAGCAGCGCCGGGGATGTACTTTCAGAATGACGGCTGCGATTCGCTCTATAAGGGCGTGCGCCCCGTCTGCCTGTAAGCTGAACAGGTCGCCGATGGTTAGATCGTTGAGGTTCCGAGGCGTGCGCACGCCGCACACCTTGTCAGGTTTCGGCAGGGTTTGCAACGCCACACGCGATTCGGGCGTCAATGCTCGTTCGATAGCGAGCATCTGCCGGGCCGTCCGTTTCTTGATTGTTATTTTCATCAGTTTTTCTGTTTAATCCACTTTTGCCGTCGTGACGGTAGTTTATTCGTCTGTCAAATTTTACCAGCAGAAACAGCCCGAAAACAGCTTTTCATGAAAGGCGCCCGACGTGCACGCGCATTCCTTTCGGCTGCGGGACGATTTCGTAATACATGCGCATCATCAACGGGTCGAAATAGTCGGGCGACCGTCCAAGTACGGCTTTCATCTCCCGTTTGTCGATGATTCGTTTCTTGCTCGTATCGGCGTCGACGTCGCGGGCGACAAGGCAGGCTTCCAGTTCTTCGGCAATGGTCGATTGCAGTTCTTCCGGACAGTCGATGCAGAGCAACCCCGCATTGATAACCTCTGCCAGTTTGAACGCACATTGCGATTTGAGGTTGAAATATGTGTTATCCGGCGCGGGCGCTCCTCCGTGGAACGTCTTGATGCCCTCCAAATACGAATCGAGGTATTGCCCCAATCCGTCGGAATCGGCAATGATGTTGGAGCGCCGGACGCCGTGCCGCCTCGATTCGTCGCGCAGGTCGGTTTCGATCTCCTTGCCTGTGCTGTACGGTTTGTCGATGGCGAGTTTAGCCGCCATTCCCGTCCAGTTGAAAGCGACGAAGCGGTCACGGCCTTTCATGGCAAGGTCGGCACTAATGCGCCGCACCCCGTCACCCGTCTGTCGCTCGTTCGTAAAGCAGTCGAGGATGGCGTCGTAGTCGGCGAGTTGGTTCGCATTGCTCTCGTACTCCCATTTGCCGAGCAGTAGGCGCAGCCGGATTGATTTAACCCCGATTGATTCGAGCGTCCGGATATAATCGGGCGTGATAAACGGGTTGTCGTAGACCAACGCCTGAACGAATGCGCAGTCTTTCGGTAGCGTTCCGTCGATATGCGGTTTGTAGAAATGCTTATATAACCAATTCTTTTTCGGGTTGCAGGTTATGAGCATCTTTGCTTCCAGCCCGTATTCCTCGTTGAGGTGTCGCCCGATTCGGGATTTCAGTACCTCGTAGGCCATATAATGAACCTCTCCGGCCTCCTCTATCCAACCGCCTGTAAACTCTTTCGACCCCAGTCGCTCGAACATCGGGTCTTTCTGCGGATAGAATGTCAAATCGAGCAGCACGATTTCCGACCCGTTCGTAAACTTGATGCCGTCGTCCGTTATCCGGTAGTCCGTGAATCCGTAGGAATCGGCGACCTTGCCGAACGTGACCAGCACGGATTCGCGGCTGTCCTTGATATTGTTTCGACCGACGAACCAGCGCGTCTTCGGGAACGCCCAACAGCAACGCATAAGCCAGTCGCACCCCAGCCACGATTTGCCGCCGCCCGCTGCGCCGCCGTAGACGACGTATCGGATTCGCGGGTCGGCCAAGTGGCGGTAGGCAAGCAACTGTTTGTAGTTGACGCGTTGCTGTTCCTCGCGCTGTTGTAGTCCGTCGGTAAACATGCGTTATTCGTCTTCTTCTGATAGTCTGCGTTCGCGCTCCTCGTCGATACGGCGGACGATTTCGTCGACACCCGGCATGACGGGCAACACCGACGAAAAACCTTTGAATTCCTTTCCGCCCGATGTGATGTCGACCTGTACCTTGTCGAGGCCGAGCAGTTTGTCGCGGCGTTCTTCCCATTTGCGGATTTCGGCGAGGATTCGCACGTCGCCGACGGGTTCCTCCGTTACGCTCGACGTTTCCGATTCGAGTGGGACAGGGGCGTCGAGAGGCTTGCCGACGACAGGGTTTCCGAACGTGTTTATATCGACGAGTGCCGTGCGAACCTTTGCCCGCTTGACAACTCGTTTCTGCTTGCTGGCTTCGTATAGCCGCCACAGTTCCGCGATGGCGCGGTCGCATTCCATCAGCGCCTCGTCGCACGCCTGCTGCGTGTTGCTCGCGGCTTCGGCCCGCCATTCGCTGACGAGTAAATCCCAATCGGTCTTGATCGTCTTCGGAGTTACCGAATACCCCAACTGCCGCTTGACCTCTGCGGCGATCTGACGGAACGGCATACGCCGTTCGAGGCGCAGATGCGACACGAGCGGCAGACGTGCATTCCGGCGGTCTTTCGCCGATTTGTTGTTGCTTGGGTGTGATGCCATTAGTCGTTACTTTTTAACCGATTCGTGCAATATCTTCGGCACGGCGTATCGCCATCTGATGTGATGATGCAGCCGTCGATGGGCGGTTCCCATTGCCGAAACAACCACGCATGACGGGCAATACATGACCGTGTAGAAACTCTTTACATATGTGCCCGCGTCCAAGTACAATTCCGTCATGCCGCCGCTGTTGCTTTGCGTTTCGAGTTGGTCGAGGCCGATTTGTAGGATGGACAGAAATACCCCCCCCCGCGACCCCTGTAAGACGTATGTATTCACATCTTCGTTGATGCGTCCGACGAACTGGAACGGTCGGTCGACGGAGCAGATAAACGAATTCATGGCCTTGCGCATCGGCTGTATTCCGTCGTTGAATCTCGTCGCTTTTTCGCCGCCGATATAATCGCCTCCCTGCCCGATTGCAAGGGTCAGCATCGGGGCGGAATTGAAATAGTCGAGCAGCATGTCGAATACCGCGTCGAGGTCTTGGACGTCTGCGCCGTGCCAGCGTAGCTGGTCGTCGAACCGGAATTTGAAATATGTGTAGTCGTCATCCAATTCGATGAAATGCGTCGCCCCGATCTGCCGGGCCAGCTCGAAACAGGCGTTGCGGGCGTAGACGATTGCCCGGCGGTCGCCGAAATTGTCGCCCTCGTCGAATGTCCTTGCGATCTCCGATTTGGAAAAGACGAGCACGTCGCCGAAGCGCTTGCGATACTCCGGCAACGTCTTGTCTTCGTCGTCGCAGACGATGTATATTTTCCCCGTATACCCGTGTTTGCGCAGCTTCTCGTAGGTCAGCACCCGGTCGGGGCGGCCGTGCGTCAGAATGAACGCGACGAATCCGTTATGCCTCATTGCCATACTCCCGTGTGTATTCGTTTCGTATTTCGTCCGACAATCGGATGTAGCCCTTTTCGATGGCTTTGCCGAAGTCGATAATGACCAGCGCCGAATCTTCCATCAGTTCCTGCATTTCTTTCGAGGCGTGCGCGTAGTAGTCGGCAATCTTGGCGTAGTCGAACACCGTATGCCGTGCGGCCGCCTGTTGCAGAAATTCTTTTTCGTCGGGCGATACGTTCGATGCCTCGATCCTTGCCAGCAGTTCGTCGGTTCGGCGACTGTCGGTCAGCGTTGATAAGTCCGGCTTTTCGTTCTTCGGCTCGTAGACGGGCGATGTGATCTTGTGCGTGTAGTGCTCGTCGGCTTCTTCATCGCCGCCACAGCGTCGCCCCGTTATATCGTTAGGGTCGATACCATTTGCTGCGGCTAACGCTTCGATGGCCGATTTCGGGAGCAGGTCGATGTCGAAACCGTCGTCGATGATCGCCGCGATGTCGTACTCGTTCGCCAGCATGTCAATATCGAACGTGCCGAACGATAGGTTGTCTTTGATAATAAACTGCTGTTGCTCGTCTTCGTCGAGTTCCGAGGCGTAAAGCGTCGGCACAGTCGGGTGCATCTGCCATTCGCGCCAGTAGTTCAGTAGCGCGGATTGTTTCGCCTCGTCGAAATGCCGGAACCGATACGACGCCCGCAGGATGTCCGCGAGGTCGTCGAATCCGAGTTCGTGAATGTATTTCAGCGCCCGCAGGCGCATATTCCCGGCAAGGGCGATATTCCGGTCGTCCACGACGACGGGGCGATAATACAAGCCTTTCGGCAGCAATAGCAGCGATTTCACCAATTCGGCGAAATCGTCCTCGGTGATCTGTCGCGGGTTGTGCTCGCTGGTATTGAGCGCGCCGACCTGCATTTCGATAGTTTGCGGAATTTTCATAGGCTCGGTATGCGTTTACTCTGTATTGATTACCAGCACAAAGATATGTAAAAAGCGTGTAAATAATACACGCTTTTGATTAAGATTTTATCAGCGGTCAGACTTTCGAAATCCGGTCGCTGCATTTATCAATGAAGCACACGGGTTCCTGATGAAGCTCGCACCAGCCTTGCCCCTCGTCGTTTTCTTCTGAAAATAGGGAGCAACTGCCGCAACCGACGGCGCGCATCTTGTTGCAATCATTCTCGCAAGAGGCAGCGCATTCTGGGCATAGGAGAACATCGTAGCTGGTTACTACAAATCCGTCGCAGTCGGGGCAACCCACATTCTCGCAGTTTTCGCACTCTACTAATTCTTCGCCACATTTCGGGCATTTGTCTGTTCTCATGTCTATCTTTTGGGGTTTGAGTTATTTGTGGTTATAATTATTTTCCGCAACATCGTTTGTATTTCAATCCGCTACCGCACGGGCACGGTTCGTTACGGCCGATCTTCTCCCCGCTTCGAACGTATGTCCGACCTCCTCTGTTGGTGCATCGTTCGCAGACAGGGCGACAGTAACCGTCGTATTTGTAAATCTTCGTGCTGCCGCAGAACGCGCATCGCTCCTGCTTGGAGCCTCTTTCCGGAATAATGGTTTTGTTGTTCATTGTAGTAAGAATTCAAGTTCGGCGATTTGCGTGTGTTTGAGTTGCGCGCCTGCGCGTGTCAGGTACTCTTTTTTCTGCTCTTTCAATTTGTAGCGGTCGGCAGATGCGGCGATTCGTTCTACCTGCCCGCGCAACTGGTCGAGCATCATTCGCACACCCTCTTCCGGGGTTGCTTCGACAAAGCGGATAAGGCGGCGCAGATGGGCGATTTCGTTGTTGTGGTCGCCGATCATGCGGCGGATCTTCTTGCTGCGTTTTGCGTCGGCCTCTGTTACCCCCCCCCGAACCGACCATATTTTTTCGTCTTCGCTTCGGAGTGCTTCGATGGCCGCGATTTCGTCGCGGATAAGTCTGTTAAGGTCTTCGACTGTTTTCATAGTTATTGATGGTTTGATTGATAGATGTATTCAATGGTGCGTTTCGCCTCGTTTACCTTTTCGCGCATAGACCAATAGGGGGTCAGTTTGTGCGGCTCTAATATCCCGACGAGGGATTCAAGCGCAGCGAGCAGGTCGGGCGCGGCGGCCAATAGTCGGGCGTTGGCCTCGATGCGCTGCTCCGGCACCGGGTGCGGGTTATTGCGCAGCACCTCTGCGACGGGAGCGCAGCCAACAGCGTCGCCGGAAATCGAAACGATTGAATAGTTTACGATGCCGTTTCCGCCGACGTGTCCGTCGACCCGCCACGGGCCGGGTGTTCCTCTGAATTTCGGGTTGTGCGTTGTCATTGCTTTGTGGTTTTTGTTGGTTGATGATTGACTTTGCGTCGTCTGATTTTCCCAAACTCTCGTTCGATCTCTTCGATGGATGGCGGAACTATCGGGCGGACACAGGTGATTTCGTCCCGCGGTTCGCTATTCGCCGGACGCGCCATGTACCAGCGAATTTCCGACTGGAATTCCTCGAACGTCCGACAGACGGCGTGTCTGCTTCCGTTCGTGATTGCGAGTGAACGCCATTCGATTTGTGCGTCCGATAGGGCAGAACGTCGGTCGGTGGTCTTCATTTCGATACATAGGGCGTTGAAGCCTCCGCGCCCGATTAGCAGGATAAGGTCGGCGACGCCTGCGGTTACGCCCTCGGCTTTCATTATCGCGGCTTCCGTTCGGCTCCGTGCGCCGCCGTTCGGGACGGCGAACAGGAGTTTGCCGACGGTGGGGTATTGGAGCCGGAACCAACTGACGCACATTCGCTGTAAGTGCGATTCTACATGTCGTGTCATAATCTTTTGTTAACAATCGAACCAAAACACAATTCTTACATCGAAACACTCCTGTTCTTCCAATGCCTGCATAGCTCCATACAACGCCCGATAATCGGGGCATAAATCATCGTCGGAATACCGCTGCAAGACCTCGCCAAACTCGCGGGAGGAAAGCCACGACATTGAATGTGCGTCGTTACGTTCGTTTCGGTAATGGACCTTCGTTAAATACGATGCGTCGAAAGGAATTCCGCGCGGTTTTGCCACGGGGATAAATTCGCCGTCCTCGTTTCGAACGTCTGCCATAAGCGCAAACATTTCATAATTTGCGTCAATTCGCAACGGACTGACCGTCCAAGAATTAAAATCGCCATTGTTATTTTTGAGTTTGTACTCAAGGTGAATATGAATATCACAGCCCATAATTGTTTAAAAAAGTTTTAGTTGTTTGAACGCCGTTGCCCGGCGCTGATCGTCGATTTGCTTGATGATATTCCGAATGTATCGGGCCAGTGTACTGTCTTTGATGAATCCGTCTTCATCGTCCTCGTTATCGGGATTCGACCGGGAGCGACCGGAACAGTCCGCCAATTCGCGTTCGGCTGATTTGCGGGCATCGAGCAGGGCGGCAAGAATCGCGGTGGCTTCCGTTGGGTAGCCTTTTTTTTGCATCGTCGACGAATCCCGACCCGACATAATGCCCTGAATTGTGCAGATTAACGTCCAATCCGTAATCCCAGCGTCCGTTCGGCGACTGTGCCGTTTTGACCTCCACGATACAATGGGCGTTGAATAACCGGACAGGTCTGTTAGGCGTTAGGCATACGTCGTGGATGTTGAAATCGAAACCGTTATGCGATAACGCCACGAATTCACTGCTATTCTGCCCGGCTTTTTCGTGGCTTTCAATCCATGCGCACCACTCTTTGAACGTAAACTGCTGCTCGGTGCATCGGCAGGTGTGATGAATGTCTTTCATGGAAAGTTGTGATTAAAAAAGTTTTAGCTGTTGTTCTTCTGCGTCCATCCGTTTTTCGACCTCCTGCACGGTAAGGCCGTATTTGAATCCGTAGCTGCACAAGTTCGGCGTATGGCTCAATTCAACCAATTCCGCCCATAGTTCGGGATGATTGCGCCGCAGGTTGACGAAATGCTGTATTTTGCAGTTCGGACAGAACCAGCATCCGCCGCGCGTCCCGGTCGTGTAGATCGGCGACAGTAGCCCGTGAGCGGCGCAAAGTTGTTTCGCCATCTGTTCGGTGTAGCCGTATTTCGCCAAGAGCGATATTTTGTTCTCCGTGAGTTTTGCAAGTCGACGCGGTTCGTCTGCGGCAATACCGATGTACTGCACGATGTTCGTTTTGGCACGCAGGGGGCCGCCAGCAATTTCGGCAAGATATTTCCGTATTGGCGTGACTTTGCAATCCCGATTGATGAAGCATTTGCCGCCGAGCGGGAAACCGTAAATCTTCCCTGCATGCACCCCCCCCCCCGACGGCATTTGCGAAAAAATAGCAGTAATCCCGTTCGGCGCGCACCACGTCGACGTGGACACCCATGTCGCGCAGCTTCGGAATGGCCGTGTCGTATATCCACCCGATATGTTCGGGAATCTCACCGCTGATCTTGCGTTCGTGGTCGAACATAACTTCCGAGAACACCACCCGGTCGAGCGGTTCACCGTGTTCGAGGGCAAGGAGTATCGTTGCGATACTATCCTTGCCGAATGAACAGGAGGCTATACAAGTCGGACGGGGCGTCATGGCCGATACGGTTTTAACGATTCGAGTTTCTTGGGAAACCAGTGGCAGTCACAACTGATGTAGACGCATCTATCGGGCAGTTCCGGCGTAGGCTTGCAGAATCCAAGTATTTCGAACGGCTCGAACCGGACGCCGTATTCATTCGTGAACGACACTTGCTGCCCGACCCGGAATTCCGTTTCGATACCCGCGTCGGCCGGGTCGTCGTAGATGGGCGGTCGGCCTTGTTCGTTGCACCATTTCCGCCATTCGGCGAAATCTTTACTGTAATCTCTCATCGTTCAGTCGGTTTCCAAGTTTGATAATGAATGTTTCGTGATCGGGCGCGCCCCATTCCGGGCGGCCTTGTCCGAAATCAATACCTTTGCATTCCCATAGCATTCGGCGGCGGGTATAGCCGTAAGAAAAGCAGACTGCGTCGTAGTCTTTGAAGAATATAAATGCCGGATTTTTGCCCTCTTCGTCCCCATCGTCGTATATTACTATGTCGATAAGCCGCGTTTGCCAGTAACGGGTATTTTCGCGGTACTCTTCGCGCTTATCGCCTCGCTCGATCATATCGTACCACTCCTTTTTGAGGGGTAAATGCAGAATTTTCATCGTCTTGAATCTTTTATGGGTTCGCCGTTTCGTTCAATCTCGCCGAGCGCTTCGTCGAGGTGGTAGGCTAATTCTGCGGCCTGTGTAGCCACGCGGCGCGCCCAGTCTGAACGAAGCCTGCCGCCTTTGGCGGGTGGGGTGGTTACGATGGCGTGTGCGAGGCTTGCCATTGCGACGGAGGCATACAGTTCGCGTTTCGTAATTCCCGCCGCTGAAAATGTTTCGGGCGAAACTCCGTCCGCCTCGACCGTGATCGTCTGCGGAATAGCCGCCTTGCCGAGCATTTCGGCGATTCTGTCGTAGAAATTCACCGGGGCCTTGCCTCGTTTGTCGTTTTTGTTTTTCATCGTGCGTTGCGGTTTTTAGGTTCGCGGGGTTTGGTAGTGTAGCGTCCAGCCCGCGAAATGTTTGTCGAAAAAGTTATCCCGAAAGAACCGGATGTTGGCCTCGACGGCTTCGACCATTTGCCGCGTGCAGCGGAACGTCAGCCGTTTACGCTCGGCGTCGATAAATACCAGTTCCAGATCGTGAATGAATATTGGCGCAAGAGCCGGATTCGTTTGCTTTGCGAGGCCGTAGAAACGCCGATATTTCGCAAGAAAATCGGCGTTGAAACGCGGAGCGGCGTTTTTATCCTCTTGCGTCCATGTCCGCGCAAGCGCCGGGCGGTCGGTAGCTACTTGTCCGTTTTTACGAATCCAGCCCGACGCCTCGTAATTAGCGCAGAACCGTTCGACCTCATAATCGGGATTTATGAAATTCTTGAAAAAAAAGATTTCAAAAAAACTCTCTTTCTCTGCCGTCGTCGCGTGCGTACACGCGAAAGACAGAGATTCTTTATAATTATTTAATTCTTTATTATTATTGTTTGTTGTCGTTTGATTGTCGGTCGTTTGTCGGTCGTTTGTCGGTTGATTGTCGTTTTGTTTGTCGCTGTCGTCGGCTATTGGCTGGTAAACGTCGTATTTACAGACGGTTATAATGCTGTATTTGTTTGTCGTTTTGATTGTCAATTCTCCGGATGTTTGCAGGTGCGATAGCCGGGTGCGAATTTGTCGGGCCGTCTGCCCTGTTGCGGCGCATAGCTTGTCGACAGACGCAACGAACGACCCTCGTTCGATTTCGATTCCCTGCCACCTTGTCGGGGCGTGGTTCGCTTTGAGTAGACAAACGACCCATAGTTGCAGGGCCAGCGGGTCGCAGAACCATTCCCAACCGAGCGTGCTGCGATATAACCGCACCCAACCGATATTTGTTTCGTTTGCCATTGCTGCTGATTTGAGCCGTTAAATTTCGCTTTTGTTGAGTGCGACGATTAAACCCTTGTCCGCCACGAATACACGCGCGAAACGGGCTGTTTTACGCATCTGTGCAGCAAAGGCGTCGGCAAAGCTGTTTGCGTTCGATAGGTGAAGCAGAACGACTGTCGAAAGTTCCGCCGTTTCGTTCGCTTTGACCATATCGCACGCCGCCCCGATGGATAGGTGCGACGTCCGCACGCGCGCTGCCTGCGCCGGGTTAATCGTCCCGCGGGCGATGTTTTCGTCTAACTCCTCTTGTGAATAATTCGCCTCGATAAGAATATGATTCAGCCGCAGGGATTTGAAGTTATACCGAATAAAATGTGTGTCGGTGGCAAAAAGAATCTTCCCGCACTCCTCGTGTTCGATAATATACCCGAACGGCTCCGCTGCGTCGTGCTTCACGTCGAACGCGCGGACGACGAAATCGCCGACCATTGCGGACTGCATCGGTCGCAATGCGTGTGCGCGGTGCGTCTTGTCGATGTGGCACGCCGCGAGCGTTCCCCGCGAGGTGTAGACGTCGATTGCTCGGTCGGCGTATTTGCCGATGTGGGCTGCGTGGTCGCCGTGTTCGTGCGTTACTATCGCACCGACGAATTTTCGGGCGTCGATACCGGTTCGGGCGAACATCGTTTCGGGCGATGCGCCGCACTCGATGACGAGTGCAGACGCTTCGCTCTCCAAAACGTAGCAGTTGCCAGCCGACGACGAGGATATGACATGCAGCTTCATAGGGTTACAGTTTGAATGGGTCGTCTTCAATGGTAGCAGGGGCCGCCTCTTCGGTTGCCTCCTCGCGTGGAATGGGCGTCGGCGTAGGGATCGGCGGCATCGTTTCGGTAGGTACGGCCGATTGTGCTGCGATTGCGGCCGGGGCGACCTCTTCGAATTTTGCATCTTCGATATTTGCCCCGGCGGGTTTGGCTTCCGCTTCGTTCGTTACGCGGCGCTCTTTCTCGTCTTCGCTCAACAGCCATGCGTCGGACGACGAGTTGATGATGTGCTTCATGGCGGAACGCTCGACTGTTCGTCCGGCCATTTCGCTGGTAAAATTTCGGTGTGCAGGAGAGTTCCCCCGCGTCGCGCCCTGCATCCATGCCTGCCGGATTTCGGTCATCGTCTTGATCGTCGTCGAGTGCGAACCGTCGGTCATGGTCGTCACGGCGTAGGCGGCGACGATCTTATCCTTGTTGATCCTCGACAGGCTCGGAACGTGTTTCGTTACTTTGGTTTCGCCGTCCTCCGTATACATGTATTCGAATTCGTCGCCCTCGTAGACGACGACCGAACGGACTTTCTTCATGCCCTGTGCGCGGGCCAGTTTCTCGTCGCCGAAATACGACCGCCAGAACGTCAGTTCGAGCTGTCCCGACGCTTTGTTTTTGATCGGGATGAAGTACCCTTGCTTTTTCTGGATGTCCATGCCTTGCAGCACCATATCAAGCAGTGAATTTGCCACCGATGCTTTGGTTACGACCTCCAAAACCGGGTGTTGCACCTTGTCTGCGTCTTCCCATAGCATTTCGGAGATTCGGAGCCATGCAAGGTTCATTTGGTTTGTTACGGCGTAGTCTTTCGGGACGACCAGCCCGCCGTTCGCTTGCAGCTCCTCGATGCGTCGCAGGACGCTGTTCGCAAGTTCATCTTTCATTGCGGCAATCGCTTTCGATTGCGTCGCCGGGGCGGCCTGCGCTCCGCTCTGATTGTTATTCTGTGCCATAGTTATTTGAAATAAAAGATTTGACGATATGTGTTGTAGTTGCGGTCTTCGATAGGGACGTCCTGCGGGTGGCGGCGCGCCTCGGCAAGCCAGCGTTTATAGCATTGCGGACAGTATATCTTATTCAGTACGGCGATGTAATAGCCGCCGTTGGGGGTTGCCATATCCGCCGTGCAGTAGTCGCATTTTGCAGGGCTTCCAATGACCCACATGTCGAGCGTTTCGACGTGGATAATCTTGAATCCTTTTTCGTTACTGACGATCTGTGCCATGTCGTTACGCTGTTTTGAGTTCGAGCGCTGCACCCTCGACCACTTGCAGGCGAACGACCTGCGAATCGAGCGCAAAATCGGTCTGCGAAATGCTTTCGGCGTTGTCGATGAAGACGGGCGCGGTTGCGCCGTAGTAGCGGCAGAACGTGCGGATGATGTCAAGCCCAGCGAGTACCTGCCCGGCGCTGTTCAGCGAGTTGAATGGTACGCCGTCGATGGTGGCGACGCATGTTTCGACATCTGCGCCCTCGATGGTCTGTTCGTACATTCGCCAGCGCACGAGGTCGAAACGCGAATTTATCGCCGCTTCGACAGCTTCGATGTCCGCTTTCGTGTAGGCTGCCGCCGCAAATTCGAGGCGTTCGAGTTCGGCGATACGTTCGGCGATCTTCTTTTCGGTGGCCTTGGTTTCGTCTATCAATCGCTGAATTTCCGCCGTGTGCTCCTTGTTTGCAAGACGACGGCGTAGATCGGCGGTTGCGGTTGCAAGGTTCTGACGCACCGCGTCGATCTGTGCGGATATATCCCGGCGGCGCGCTGTGAGCGTGGCAGCCGTGATTTTCGTGGTTGCCGAGGCTTCGAGGGCATTTTGCGCGCGGGTAAGCTCGTCGGTGAGTTTTCGATATTCGGGGGATAATTTCGCCTGCTCTTCCTCCGTTTCGAGGTCGATTGCGGGAACGTCTTTCGCGGTTGTGACAGCCAGTGTCGCCGCGTGATGTTCCGCACGCAGTTGCGACAGGCGCTGATCGAGCATTGCGATTTCCTGTTCTGTGGTCGAAACCAGTTTCGTTAACTTGGAGTAGGTGTCCTTTTCGAGATTGGCGTCGGCGATCAACTTGTCGAGTATTTCGCGCTGGTGCTTCTCGAAGCTCTCGCGGGCTGTGCGGCGGGCTTCCTCGATGGTTGCAGCGGGTAACGGTTGGCCGCAAGCGTAGCAGGTGGTCGTGTCGACGTATTCAAATGCCGCCTTTTTCTCGGCCTCGTGTTTCGCACGCATGGCGTCGAGCGCCGATTTGATATTCGCCTGCTTCTTTACGCAGGCTTCGAGGGTTTCCCGTTTCGAGTTTGCCGCAGTTTCGGTTTTTTCGATCTCGCGCAGAATTGAATCTGCTTTCGCTTGCGCGTCCATGATGGCCGCGTCGCGTTCGGAGTTATACCGACGGGCAGCGGTCAGTCGCGCGTCGATATGATCGGACAACGACTTTTTGATGTCGAGCACCTTTTTTAGTTTTCGGTCGTGGACAGCCTGCGTTTCCTCGTCTATCTTCGATGCGTCGGCGATTTGCGCGTCGAGTGCGTCGATCTGCCGTTGGTGGGCTTTAATTTCGTTTACGGCCACGGATTCGCGCTGCGCGATTTCCTGTTCCAGCGCTGCGTAGTCTTCTGCCGGGGGCATCGCATTCTGATACGCTTCAATCTTCGGGGCGAACGTGTCGAGTTCCTTTTTGTTCTTGCGCTTTTCGGCCGCCAGTCGCGCTTTGAAATCCGCAAGGGCTTCGCCGTTCATTTCCGCGAGCAGGTCGGCAAACTTTGTCTGTATCGCCGTGCGGTCGATGTTGTCCCCGACAAGGGCCAAAAGTGCGGCACGACGGCCTTTCCAATCGACGCGAGTATTGAAATACATCGGGTCGGTAAGCATTCGGAATACGTCGTCATTTATCCATTCCGAAATGATTTTGTCGTATTCCGCTTTGGTTCCGACCTCCACACCATTGACAGCGAACATGCTTTCGTGTCCGACGAAACGCAGATCGGATGATCCGCGCGGCTTGCTCCAGATTTCGCGGTATGTGCGGCGCAGCGTCTGCGTAGAGCCGTCCACATCCAATGCCACCTCGACGAAATGCTCGGCGCGGTGCATCGGTTCGCCTGTGGCATCTATTGTCTTGATGTCGATGTCGGCGCTGTTGTGCGAATCCTTGCCGAACAGTGCCCACGTCAAGGCGTCGAAAATGGTTGTTTTTCCCGTGCCGTTGTCGCCTATGATCGTGGCGTTACGGCCGTCGAAGTCGAACGATACATCGCGCAGTCCTTTGAAATTGCGTAGGGTGATTGATTTGATCTTGATGTTCATAGCATCGTGCGTTTTATGATGATTGGTTGTTATGCGTTTTTCCTTTGTTCTCTGATTATGGCAGCGGAAAGCGTTACGAACGCGGCGAATGTTCCGGTAACGGCGGCCCATGAAATCGGGTCTGCATCCATTGCCCCGCCGAGTGCGACCAGCGACAGCCACCACGGGATAGTTAAAATTTTGGTCTTCATGTCTACTTGTAGTAAAAGGTTATTTTCAAGCCGCGCCGCAGTTTGCATTCTACCTTATCCGCCTTGCTTCGAAATGCCCGGTCGAGCAGGTTGTTTGCGAGTTCACTCCCCACCAGCCCGACGAATCCCGTGTAACCTTTGAGTTCATGGATGCCGAGGCCCGAAACCTTGATGCGAAAATTCCGGTTTACCTCCCTTGATGTGTACTTGAGCGCTTGCATGTTATTTTTATCGAATTTCCTGTTTTATCGACTTTCGGGCTGCTGTCGTGTATTCGTCCGCCCGGTGTGGTAAAACCTGCGAAACCGCTTATTTTGGCTATTCCTGTTGTCCGTATTTGCCGATGATTTCAGCGCGTTGCAGGCGTTCGGCTTCGAGTAAGGCGACGAATTCCGTGCGGCTGTATTTGATCGGTGAGTTCGGGGCCGTTCCGAATCGCTTGCCCTCGATTTTCCCATTCGGGGCGATATGCTTATCGACCCAGCCCCGGCCGAATTCCCGATACAGCGCGCGCTTCGTTACGAGGTCGGCAGCGGGTTGCTGGCGCTTGATGATTGCGCAAGCAACGACATCGGCGACGTGGACGAGGCAATGCTGCAATTCGTATAATTCGGGGAGCGACATATTACGAAAGGCGTTTAATTACAATGGTGGAGGCCGAAGCGGTGCGGGCCTCGAATTTCGCTTTGCCATTTTTGTTGAAACGGCTAACGGCATTCATGTACGATGCGTAGTCGCGCCCTGTCAGCGTGAATTCGTGTTCTTCTCCGACGGGGATAGCGAGCATTGTCGCCACATAGTCGGTGCGTTTGATAATAGTGCCTTTTTTCATTTCTATTTGATTTTTGGGCGTTAACCCCGCGCCCTTTCAATGGGCGCGGGAATGATTAAACTGTGAAACTATTTCTTGAAAGCGGAAACCGGACGCACGGCGTATGTGTATGACTTGTAGTCGTAGCTCATGTGGCCCGTGTCGCCGTAGTAGAGGAACGCGATGCCGGAATTGTACTCCGGATCGGGGTCGGCCTCGCTCGTCCAGTAGATGTTTGTAGCGGGCTTGCCGCCGATCTTCTCGAACGCTTCGTCGAGGCCCCGGAACCGGGCGTCGTACATTTCTATCGCCTCGTGACGGGTTGCGCAGCGGAAGCCCTCGCGGTATTCAGCGGCGGCTTTCTGCGCGCCCTCGAAATTGAATTCGCTCGGCAGGTCTTCTTTAGCGATTTCGAGCATCCCGGAATCTGTTACCAGCACGACGGTTCGTGCGGTTTCGGGATGCGCGCGCTGCATCCACTCGTCGATGGTGAAAAGTTTGCGGAGGTCGTCGGGAATGTAAATCCCGTTTTCGATGTTGTTTTTCATAGTGCGTTGTGCGTTAGTTGTTTGATAATATGTAAAATAGCTATGCCGAAAGGCCGTTGGATAACCGACAGGATGGTCGAAAAATCGTCGACGTCCGCCGATGTGAAATTCAGTACCTGTTCGCCGCGGTCAGTGAGCCGGAATGCCGTTCCTTTGTTCGATGATTCACTCGTTATCAATCCTGCGGCGCATAGATGGCCGATAAGAGTGCGCATTTTGCCGTGGCTTATTCCGATAAGTTCGGCAAGTCCGAGCACGCTGCCCGTGCAGGTATTAGGGCTATTGGGGCCGACGTCCTTGTTTCTGTCTTCTTTATTCATCGTGCGTTGTGCGATTGGTTTGATTTGGGTGCGCGGCGGGATTCGAACCCGCATCCGGCTCTCGTTGTCGTTTTATGGACGTCCGCCACTCTACCATTGAGATACGCGCACCGTTGAAACTATCGAATATTGTTCTTGATGTATTCGGCGTCTTCCTCGAAGAGAGGAAGCCCCATTGCGATAGTTATTAGAACAACCTCCCTTTCACCGACAAGACGAATTGCAGCCCTGCGAAAATCGGTGTCATTGTAGGTGTGAGCCTTGCCGATTAAGAATTCCGCCGTTTCGCGCTCGACCTTTCGGCAACTTTGATGTTTTTCCATGAGTACGACGGATCGGTTGTAAAACTCCGCCACCAGCGCACTATCGTTGTGCTTTTTATAGTCCTTGCAGAAAACGTCCTTATTCATGTTTCCTGCGGCCATATACATTGCTTCGACCTCTCTGTATTGCTCTTCGTTAAGTGTGTAGCCCGTTCGCTCGTTAAATTCTTGGCGTGTCATAATGTTTTGCATTAAACAATTTTTGTTATATTTGTGCGTAATTCATGCGTAATCCCCGTGAATTATGATGCAAATATAAAGCAAAGCATCATATTATGCAAATTTTATAAAGCAATTTGTGAAATTTTTGTGAAAGTTTTTTATATATGACTATAAAAGAAAGACTTATCAAGTTCGCTAAATCGAAAGAGCGTTCAGTACGCGCTTTTGAACGCGAAGCGGGGCTGACGATTGGTTATGTGAACACAATCCGTGTATCGGTTCAGCCGGATAAACTACAACGCATTGCATCACGTTATCCCGATCTTAATGCCGAATGGCTAATGACGGGCGTTGGCCCTATGACGCGCGGCGGTTCTGTGAATACCCCGGCTGCGGCGAATAAGGCTGAAACGCCGGATGTTTTCACAGCTCCGCTGTTACCTCTCGCAGCGCAAGGTGGGACGCTCAACGACTTTGTTGTGTCAATTAAGGTTGCCGAATGCGAGCGCGTTGTTACGCCGATTCGGGACGTTGATTTTGTTATGACGGTAACGGGCGACAGCATGGCTCCGGATTATCCGAATGGGGCGCAGGTACTCATCAAAAAGGTTGACGAAAAGGCGTTCATCGAGTGGGGGCGGGTTTATGTTCTCGATACCTGTAACGGCAGTGTTATAAAGGAGGTGCGAAAGGGGGACGATGACGATTCCGTGCAGTGTTATTCTTTGAATCCCGACCCGAAATATCAGCCTTTTGCCGTGCGGTTCGCCGATATTTACGGAATGTATCGCGTATTGATGTGTATGTCCTTAAAATAGCTTAATATAAACACTTTAACCCTTGTATTTATGAAAAAACTTGCTTCGGGCTTCGCCTCTGTTGGGGCTTGCGTTTTACGACGCGTAGGGATTATAAAATTCCCCCCCCCTCGAAGATTCTGAAAGGGTTGGCACTCTGTCTTGGTATTGGTAAAGTTGTCACACTTTGCGCCGTTTTGTGTTTGACGTGCTGCACATATCAAGCCTATACGGTAAGGTATTCTGTTGACTATGCAGATTATATCAATAACGGTTTTTGGATTTTTCCGTCAGAGGCTCAACCAGCTTATAAATACCTCCCTATTGCCTCGGTTGCGATGGAGTACGGAGAGGAGTTTGGCCCCGGCGCTGCGGATGATATAACCCCTAATAAAATACTTGATATGCTCGTTGAAAGAGCTAAAACGCGAGGGGCGAACGGCTTGATCGGTGTAAGAATCTACCGAGAACTGGATGCAAACAAACGCCCTGTGTGGCGAGCGTCCGGGGTTGCTGTTAAGTTTGAAGATGTACCCCTCGAATCGGGTTTCCAATCTGCTCAATCTAATAACCAGTAAAAACATATCGAGATGGATTTCAAAGATCAAATCAAGCTGTTGAGTGAACGGGTTATCAAACTTAAAGAGAATACCCAAACCGAAGAGGCAACCAAAACGGCGTTCATTATGCCATTTCTTCAAACCCTCGGATATGATGTATTCGACCCGACAGAGGTTGTCCCCGAATACACTTGCGATTTAGGGATTAAAAAAGGGGAAAAGATCGACTATGCCATTCATAAAGACGGCCAGCCGATTATCTTGATTGAGTGTAAACATTGGAAAGAAGACCTTACATCGCATAACGGGCAACTGTTTCGTTATTTCCATGTATCCAACGCCCGTTTCGGTATTCTGACTAATGGCATTATCTATCGTTTTTATACCGACTTGGTGGAAAAAAACAAGATGGACGAAAAACCGTTTTTCGAATTCAATATGGAGAAATACAGGGAATCGCAGGTCGATAAATTGCGCGAGTTCCACAAGAGTTATTTCGATGTAGATACGATCCTCAATACCGCCAGCGAATTGAAATTCACGAACGAAATTCGAAATGCCATTGACCGGGAAATTAACAACCCCAGCGACGAATTCGTCAAATACTTTGCCCGGCCGATTTATCCCGGCCGTTTCAACGACGTTGTAATGGGGCAATTCCGCGCGATTGTGAAACAGGCATTTGTGCAGTATACCAACGATTATATAAACGAACGTCTTAAATCGGCGATCTCTGCTGATACGGTGGTCGAAAATAAAGCAGACAAGGCGGAGCAAGGGGCGGATGTGGCAGCGACCGCAGACACGGCGGAAAAAATAGAGGATAACCGAATTGTAACCACGGAAGATGAATTACAGGGGTTTTATATCGTTCGGTCGATTCTTTACCCGGAGGTCGACGATATTAACCGCGTGCAATACCGTGATACGATGTCGTATTTTGGAATCCTCTTGATGATAATAACCGAAAGCCGATTTGCCGCTTGTATTTTAATAGTTCAAATAAGTATCTCGAAACCTGTAACGTGGAGAAATGGGGACAGAAACACCTGCTTGAATCTTTGGACGATATTTACAAGTATAAGGATGAAATCATAGCTGCTTGCAAAATGTATTGACCTATGCAAACCGTTGCGGATAGATTTTTCGAGGCGTTCGATGCCTTGCTTGCGATGGGCGAAACGAAGATACAGACGTTTTGTCGTGAGGGTGGCATCGACAAGCGCAATTTTTACAAAAAGCGCGACAACACGGATAGTCGCCGGGAGATTCCGACGGCATGGTTGACGTTTATTGTCGAGCATTATGGCGTTTCGCCTCGCTGGTTATTGACTGGCCGGGGACAGATGTTTACAAAATAGCTCGAAAATATGTAAGAAATTATGTCCGCAAGGGTTAATTTTCCCCGCGAAAATATGTAATGCAAAGCGCCCCGGCCAATCGGTCGGAGCGCTCTTGTTTCGGTGCGGGAGTTATTGTTTCGCCCGTTGTCTTTCCCGCTCTTGTACGGCCGACCAATCGAGCAGACCAATGACGGCGGCGTTGGCCTGCCAAATGACCGACCAATCGCGGTTTATATATCGGTCGGTTATTTTCATATCTGCGTCGACGTGATTCAGCGCCTCGTGTACGGTGTATTTGTCTATTTTTAGCGCCGCTGAACGGGCTATTGTCGCCCAGCTATGGCGCGCGGCGTAGAACGTAATATGTTCCGGCAGGGGCTGATCTTCGCTTGTGGCGTCGTTCTGACGTTGGTCGGCGTCGCGGGCCGCCCGCAACGCATCGTCAATTCGTTTCAGACCTTGATTCAGCGCTCCGTTAAATGTATTGCCATCCCGGTAGTGTAGATGGAACCGGAATAGTCGCGCGCCTGTCGGGTCTTTGAATTTCTCGACCAACGGCGCGATCTGCGGTTCGATTCTGATGTGCATTTCCGCCTCGTCCTCGCGGCGGCTCGCGGTCTTCTGACGGTTGTAGATGATAACGCTGCCATCGAGGGACTGTGCAGGGCAGGATAGCAGGTCGGCGGCGTTCATGCCCGCAAGGCCGAACGATAGGAGAAAGCAATCGCGGGCAAGGTCGCGGCGTGTGAAATCGGAGATCGACCCAGCGCGACGTGGCTCGTCGTCGAGGTCGATTATTTGTTGGATTATATCGGGACTGACGGCCCGTTTTTTGACCTTTGGCGGCTGCTTGACCTTGTAGGTTTTGAACGGTGATTGCGGTATACGGATGACGCCCAATTCTTCGTCGTTAAACTCCTGTTTTGCGAGATTGTGGATGTGGCGGACGCAGGCAAGATAGGACGATACGGCGCGGCCGCCTTTCTTGGTCTTGTGCAGTTGATGTATAGTACCTTTTCTGCTATGCGTCAAAACTGGTTCGGCTTCGATGAATCGTTCGAATCCCGTAAGAAACCGGGCATTTATTCGGCTGATGTCAAGTGTTTCCGTGCCGATATACCGTACCAACGCATTTAAGGCGATCTGATACCCGATGCCCGTTCCGGGACGCATTGTTTCGGCCTTTTTGCGTCCATAGGCGATAAAATCGAGTTCGAAAGCCATGTTATTTTGTTCCGTCTGCTTGATGTAGTCGACTACCTGCCGGACGGTCATAACGTCGGCCGCAGCTCCGAGCCGTCCGACGATGGCGCGCCAGTTGTCGATGATTCGTTTCGCCTCGTCGATTATGCTTTGGTCTTTGAGTTTGAGCGCGCGCGTCATTTGATGCGCGGCGACGTACATATTCGTCGACAGCTTCAATGTCTGCCGTCGATGGGTTACTCGTATCTTTACGTTGTAGGTTCCGTCCTGCCGTTTATTGTCGGCGTAGACAACGGGTTTGAATGTGGTCGGCATGGTGCAGCTTTTTGACAACTATTTGACAACATTTGCGAGCAAATATACAAACGAAGCGTGCAAAAATGAACGAAGCGACGGAATTTTCCGTCGCTTCTTGTACCCTCGCCGGGAATCGAACCCGGATTTGCGGTTTAGGAAACCGCCGTTCTATCCGTTGAACTACAAAGGCTTACAACTGTTCTATATAATCCGGCGAAAAAGTCGTATATAATTTCGCGCGAATGTTTTGTCTTGCTCTGCCCCAAGGTTTAGGAAACCCTCGTTCTATCCCTTGAACTATGAGGCCGGATAAAAATTGCGGCGCACTTTTCTGCAAAGCGCACCGCAAATATAATAATTTTTCCCGGTTTTAGAAACTGAACCCTACGCCGATCGAAAATGTGTGGGCCCGGGCGGTGTAATTACCCGAAAAATCGGTGACCGGATTGGTGAGCTGGCTTTCGGGAATGCCTGCTGCCGCCAGTTTTTCGTTCACGATGCCCAACACCGAGTTGGTGTAGGGATAGGAACCCGTACGTTCGGGATCGGCCGAATTGACGTAGCCGTATGCGATGTCGATATTCATCCATTTGACCGGGCGGAAGGTGACGCCGGCCGTATAGGCGAGCTTGGTCATCGACGGGGTCTCGGGATTGAGGTAGTCGCTGCGCACGGGGCTTTCATCCACGTACATACCCATACGGGCGGTCAGCCAGTCGAGTGCGTGGTACTGGCCGCCGAAACGGAACGCCAGCGTGTTGGAGTATTTTTTATCGCTGACCGGAATGTTCAGCACGGGGGTATTGCTGCTCGGTTCGAGAATCTTGACGTCGAGTTTGTCGTAGGCACTCCAGAGCACATATTGCAGGTCGACGGCGAACTCCCATTTCGGAACGGGACGGAAGCTGACACCCCACGTCAGCGATGCCGGCAGGGGCAGCTCGGTCTTCACGACGGCCGACGTGAGCTTGGCGGGGTCGAGACCCAACTGGGGCAGGAGCTGTCCGATGACCTGGGCGATTTGGGTATTGTCGATCATACGCAGGTCGATCGAACCCGAATCCACCTTCATTTTGAGTTTCGAACGGTAGGTAAAGCCCAGCGACCACTGTTCGTTGATGTCCCACATCACACCGAGGTTTACGCCGACGGCCATTTTGGCTTTGCCTTCGAGCCCCAGCGAGATCAGGTTCTTGTCCCCGGCCATTTCGAAGAGGTCGGGCATTTGCGGGTTGAGCATTTGCAACGCACCCATGAGCGCTTTGTTCTGCGGATTGTCGGCACCGATGGGCAGCAGCGAGCGCGAAAGGTCGAACTTGCCCCAGGTCATCATCAGACCGCCCCCGATGGAGAGGTGTTCGCAGAGTTTGAACGAGACGGTAGGCTGGAGATTGTAGGCTTTGAGGTTGATCGACTGGACGAGTTGCGCCCCCGGCCAGTTGTCGCCCCAGTCCATCGAGGAGCCGAACGGCGTGTTGAAAGCCAGGCCGACCGACATCCAGTCGAGGGGTTTGTAGTTGAAATAGGCGTAGAGCGGGGTCGCTATGCTGTTGTCCGAGGTGTAGTGCAGCGGTTTGGCTTTGCCCGTATAGTCGGGGAGCGACGTATAGGTGGCTTTCGAAGCGATGCCGGTGATGCCGACCGAGATGTCGAACCGGGAGTTCTGAAACGAGGCGGCGGCGGGGTTGAACCAGATCGACTCGGAGTTGAGTTTCATGGCCGTACCCACGTGTCCCATACCGTTTTGCTTCGAAGAGAGGTTGTTCACTTGATATCCTTCGGCGTATGCTCCCGAGGTGACGGCAGCGGTGGCCAGAAGAAGGAAAAGTTTTTTCATAACGTATTGGTTTGGTTTATACTATACGCCCGTTGCGGCGTGTAAAAATCGAGGGCAAAAGTATGAAAACTATCTCTGCCGCCCAAACTTTTTGGCCTAAAATTCCTGAAAATTGACCTATATGGTATAGGATTGGCCGAAACGCCGGGTGGAGCCGGACACACCGGCTTCCAAGAAAAAGTGCGGCACAGATAGTGCCGCACTGCGTGTCCGAGATTGCCGGTCGGGCTATTTCCGGTTGTTATATGCCTCGAGCGCCTTGCCCAGTACGACCAACGCCCGTTCGAGGTCTTCCTTCTTGAGTACGTAGGCGATGCGGACTTCGTTGCGGCCGCACGCCGGATCGGAGTAGAAGCCCGATGCGGGGGCGAGCATTACGGTTTCGCCTTCGTAGTCGAAGTCGGAGAGACACCATGCGCAGAAATCGTCGCTGTCCTCTACCGGCAGCCGTGCCACGGTATAGAAGGCGCCCATCGGGATCGGCGAGTATACGCCTGGTAGGCGGTTCAGCCCGTCGATCAGGCATTTGCGCCGTTCGATATACTCCTCGTAGACTTCGGTGCTGTACGATCGCGGCGCGTCGATCGAAGCCTCGGCGACGATCTGTCCGATCAGCGGGGGCGAGAGGCGCGCCTGGCAGAATTTCATCACGGCGTTACGCAGCGTCCGGTTCTTGGTGATGAGCGCCCCGATACGGATTCCGCACTCCGAGTAGCGTTTCGACACCGAGTCGATCAGCACCACGTTTTGCTCGATGCCTTCGAGGTGGCAGGCCGATATGTAGGGCGACCCGGTGTAGATGAATTCGCGGTAGACTTCGTCGGAGAAGAGGAACAGGTCGTATTTTTTGACCAGGTCGCGGATGCGGTTCATCTCCTTGCGTGTGTACAGGTACCCCGTGGGGTTGTTGGGATTGCAGATCAGGATACCGCGCGTGCGGTCGTTGATGAGCTTTTCGAATTCCGCGACGTCGGGCAGTGCGAATCCCTGCTCGATCGACGAAACCACGGGACGTATCACGGCCCCCGCGGAGATGGCGAAGGCCATGTAATTGGCATAAGCCGGCTCGGGGACGATGATCTCGTCGCCGGGGTTGAGGCACGACATGAAAGCGAACAGCACGGCCTCGGAACCGCCCGTCGTGACGATGATGTCGTCGGGCGAGAGCTTGATCTGGAACTGTTCGTAGTAACCTACCAGTTTCTCGCGCAGCGAGCGGTACCCGTCGCTGGGGCTGTATTCGAGCACCGTACGGTCGATCTTTTTCAGGGCGTCGAGCCCGGTCTGCGGCGACGGCAGGTCGGGCTGGCCGATGTTCAGGTGGTAGATCTTGGTGCCGCGTGCCCGGGCGGCTTCGGCCAACGGGACGAGCTTGCGTATGGGTGAAGCCGGCATCAGCTCGGCGCGTTGTGAGATTTCTGGCATGTGTGAAAAAAGTTAAAAAACGCAGTGGAAATTACTCGACCTCGGCCGTGGGGCGGAACTTGATGGCCTTGCGCGGCGGGATCTTCACCGGGGCGCCCGTGCGCGGATTGCGGCCCATGCGTGCGGATTTCTGCTGCACGCTGAATGTCCCGAGCCCGGTGAGGGTAAGGCGCTCACCCTGCCGGAGACTGTGTACGGTCACGCGGATGATGGCATCGACCGCCTTGCGCGCGTCGACTTTCGAGATGTTAGCGTCGAGGGCTACCGCCTCGACCAGCTGCGCTTTGTTCATGTTCTATAATGTGTGAAAAGTTGCGACCTTACCTAACTTGTTGACAAAGATATGGAATTTTCCTAAAAGTCAAAAATAATGTCCTTGATTTGAAGTCCCGCTCCGGCCGCCCCGGAAATAATCGGGGTAAAGATTTGGCAGAATGGAAAAACCGTGCTACTTTTGTCCCCGGAAAGATGGCAGAGTGGTCGATTGCGGCGGTCTTGAAAACCGTTGAGCTGCAAGGCTCCGGGGGTTCGAATCCCTCTCTTTCCGCCGAATGTATGAAGAATCGACAGCAAGAGGGGCTATCACAGCCCCTCTTGTCTTATTCAGGTGTCGGGGTGGCCTATTGTGTGCCCAGTTCTTTATAGAGTTCCAGCCGCAGGCCGCAGTAGTTTTCGATTATTTCGGCAGCCTTTTGAACACGCCCCATGTGCATTTCCAATTCCTGCGGAGCCATGTAGAATTCGGCGCTATACGGCGTTTTCATCAAAATTTGTTTCAGCCATGGCAGCGTGAAAATGTTTTCGATATGGTTGTCGTCGAATACCAGCATCAGCTTTGTCGAAAGCGTCCGCATCCGGTCGTGCATCACGACCGGATCATGGATGTCGAACTCCATACCGTGATAGACATAGTAGAGCGTGTGGTAGAAATAGACGATCGCCTGCGCCGAGAACTGTGCCGCCAGACGCACGTTGCGGCCACCGGCAAACGCATCCTGCGCCTGTTCGAGCAGGTCGTTGCCGAGCGTGCGGAACGTGTCGAAATGGAATTTGGCGTCGGCATAGGCTTTGGCAAAGTCAATCGGGTGCTTCGGGCGGCGAAACCGATAGTGGTCGCTGCAATGCAATAGTTCACCCTCGGCATGGGCAAAGTAGAGGAACGGCGTCCGATGCGATTCGACATAGTTCAAAGGCAGGATATAGGGATTGATGTAGGAGACCTTCCGGTAGCGGTACGGCATCCTGTACCGCAGGATGCGTTTTGCCCGAATCCAGTCGTATTCCGGCGTTTCGCGCACGACCATCAGCAGGTCGTAGGCCACGGCATCGCTGTGGGGCGTGCCGCCGGCCAGCTTTCCGAAAAGCAGGACGTATTCCGGGTCGAAATAGCCGTCCGTCAGGTGGCGGATCATCTGCGCCGCTTCGTTGGGGTCGTAGAGCAGTTCGTCGGGGCGCCCGGGTTGCGGTTGCGGTTGCGGTGCGGGTTGCGCGGCAGATTGCGCGGCGGGCTGTGCCGGTTCCATGGCGGGAGCGACGATCTGTTCGATGTCCGGCTGTTGCGCGGCCCGCGTGGTTTGGGGGACTATGGGTTGCACAGGCTGTTCCTGCGCGGGGTTTTGATTCGGTTCCATTTTGTTTGATTTTAAGATTGCAGACGAAGCCTGCGGGGTTTGAAAACATGCGCAGCGTGTTTGCAGACCTCCGCCGGGGGAGGCTTCGGCCTGCCGCTGCCTGTGGCAGCGGATACGATGGGCATAAAAAGGGCTGTCCTTATCGTGCAACGGGGCACAACAAAGAGAATAAAGGTTTGGTTAGCAGTCGTTTGCTAATCGGGCGGGTGGAAATGGAGACGGATCGGGAGGTTGCACGGCGGAAACCGCTTGCGGCTGGCCTTGCGGCGTGTCTGTACCGGGGTACGGACGGAAGATAGTGTTCGCATAATACAAAAAAAAGTGTGCGCAGCTGCGAACACTATCTTCACCTTTTTACGGGCTCAATACAGGTGCCGTTCGCGGGATTGCTCCCCAACGGCTCTGCGCATACTTTTTTCGTGGTTTCCCGTATTGAGAATCCAGTGAAAAGGTTTTTTGAAAATAATGTTCGCAGGAGCAAAGATATAAAAAAAATGATAAATCGTAAAATGTAAATAACTTCTTGCATTTTAGATTGATGGAATATTAGATTTTATATATTTTTGTCAAAAGATTTTCTAATGGCTAATTCTCATAAAATATCCGGTTCTGCATTAATAGCCCTCAAAGAGGCATTAACTAATATTTATTGGATAAAAAACGATCTTAAAATGTTTGTTAATCATACAATCAATAATAAATCGTTTGTATCTACTTTAGACATGACCAAATATAAACGAGAAATAGCAAATGACATTGTAAATAGAATGTCAAATCGATTGGACATATATGAAGAAGATTTGTTATTATTACTTAAAGCAGTATCCGATATGTCTGATTTTTCGCATTTAAAGAAATGAGAAGACGCAGATAAAAAGATAAAAAAAGCCCAGGAAAGTGTTGAAGCGCTAAGACTACATACAAAAGGTTATTTTGCTATTATTGAAGAACAAAAGGAAGCAGAAACCCGGAAGATAACATACCAAAATAAAATACAGAAAGCTCAATTTTTTCAATCAGAATTAGAAAAATTAAAAATAGACTTTAATCGAATGTCTGCGTCATCGGCAAGTCCACAAAAACGCGGATATGAATTTGAACAATTCCTGAACTCCTTATTTAATTTATTTGATTTAGACCCGAAATGTTCCTATAAAATTAGTGGAGAGCAAATTGACGGTGCGTTTACTCATGATAACCAAGATTATCTAATTGAGGCAAAATGGGAGGCTAAAGCCATGCCAAAATCAGCATTGCATGCGTTTAGTGGTAAAGTTAAAGATAAATTAACAACAACACTTGGCTTGTTTATATCTATTTCAGGGTTTGCAGACGAATGTATAAGAAGAGAAAACTCAAATATAATCCTGATGGATTATCAAGATATAATTATGGTAATAGAGAATAGGATAGACTTAAAGCAGTTAATCTATCTTAAAAGACAACATGCATCGCAAACAGGTATTATACTTTATCATCCAGCATGTTAAGACCTACTTTCTTATCTAAATCAAAAGGGATAGAGCGAAATTTGCCCCGTTGTAATAGGCTATTAAACAGGCTAAGAGAGATTGAGAATAAAAAAGACCCAAAACCGGGTCTTTTTTATTGCGATTATTTCAATTCTATTGTTTCCTATTTCCGTTTCCTGCCTTTGGCGGCAACCCGCTGGGCGGCTGTGACTGTCTTTTTCGGGGTCTTGCGTACGCTTTTGGTCGCTTTGCCCTTGCCTTTGCCATTCTCGTCGCGTCCCCATGCCGTGCCTTCGTCGAATTTCATAAATGCCGACCAGTCGAAACCTTCGTTCGACATCTTGCTGAAATCGGGGATGTCCGGGTGGGGTGGGGTCTTGGTTTTCAGCTTCCGGCGCGGCGATGATGTTGGGTCATATGCCGTTTGGTCGTGTGAGGGTTCTGCGTGTACCGTTTCGTCGTGGGCGGGCGCCGGGTCGTACGCCGTCGGGGTTGCCGGGACGGGCGTTGCCGGCTTCACGTTCCGCGTCGGCTTTTTCGGTGCCGGGGCATATGCCTGCCCGGCGGCCTGGTAATCCTCGGTTTTTGTGCGGCGGGGCTTGCGAACCGGGGCTTCCTGCGCCCCGTTTTCCCCGTCGCGGGCGATCTCGGCCATCGGCCGGCGGCCGCGGTTCAGCCGGTTGAGTTTGCGGACGACCTCCTCGGCATCGCGGAACGGGACGCTCACGAACGAGAAGTTGTCCGAAATCTGGACGTCGTTGATATATTTGTCGCGCAGGCCGCATTTGAATTTGAGCATGTCGACCAGCTTGCGCGCCGTGTAGCCGTCGCGTTTGCCCACGGCCAGGAACAGCCGCGCCGTACCCTTGCGGTCGACCGAGAAGGAGCGTATTTCGGGGTAGTTGTTCTGGTCGAGCTCGCTGCGGAACGCCAGGCGCAGCAGCGCACCCAGGGCTATGTCGGGGGTGTATTCGGCGAGCAGCTCTTCGGCGAATTCCTTGTAACCGTCGTAGCTTTCGTTTTCGACGATCTCCTGCATCTCCTCCTTGATCTTCAGCCGTTTCATCTCTACGATGTCCTGCGGCGAGGGGAGGGTTTCGCGTTTGATCTCGACCTTGATGTCGCGCATCAGGTTATTCAGGCCGCGGAACTCCGAGGGCGAGACGAACGTGATGGCCGTTCCCTGCTTGCCGGCGCGGCCCGTGCGGCCGATGCGGTGCACGTAGCTCTCCGAGTCCTGCGGCAGCGAGTAGTTGATGACGTGGGTCAGGTTGCCCACGTCGATGCCCCGGGCGGCCACGTCGGTAGCCACCAGGATATTGATCGTGCGGTCGCGGAATTTGCGGAGTATCTTCTCGCGCTGCGCCTGCGACACGTCGCCGTGCAGCACCTCGGCTGCGTAGCCGCGCGCCGTCAGGCGCGAGGCGGTTTCGTCGGCGCCGATCTTGGTGCGGGCGAAGATGATGCCGTAGAATTCGGGTTCGACGTCGATGATGCGGGTCAGGGCGTCGAACTTGTCGGCCTCGCGTACCTCGAAGTAGATTTGTTCCGTGAGGTCGGCCGTGATTTGCTTGTGTTCCACGCGCACGATCTCCGTGTCGCGCATGTAGGTTTTCGAAAGCCGGATGATGCGCTCGGGCATCGTCGCCGAGAAGAGCAGCACGCGCCGCTCGTCGCTGGTGTGGCTCATGATCTCTTCGACGTCCTCGACGAAGCCCATGTTGAGCATCTCGTCGGCTTCGTCGAGCACGAGGTAACGGACGTTTTCCAGTTTCATCGTGCCGCGGCGGATGTGGTCGAGCACGCGCCCCGGTGTCCCGACGACGATGTCGATGCCTTTGGCAAGGCGCCGCAACTGTTCGCTCATCGCCGCACCGCCGTAGATGGCCGTGATCGAGAGCCGCTTTTCGCGGTTGTAGGAGAGCAGTTCTTCGGCCGCCTGGAGTGCGAGTTCGCGTGTCGGTACGAGGATGATGGCCTGTATCGGCCCGCGGGCGGGTTCGAGGGTCTGGAGTATCGGCAGTCCGTAGGCTGCGGTTTTGCCCGTGCCGGTCTGCGATTGCGCGATGATGTCGTTGGGTTTTGTGAGCAGGTGGGGGATGGTGAGCTTCTGGATTGCGGTGGGCGTCTCGAATCCCTTGGCGCGTACGGCTTCGAGCATCTGCTCGGAAAGCCCCAGGGCGCTGAAATCGTCTGTAATGGTCATGTGCATGTTTTATTCGGCACAAAGGTACGATAAAAAGCCGAAAAATGTGTAAAACGTGAAAAAACCGTGATTTACAACCCGTGTTTTGGTTCGGGGACATGTCGTTTGCCGAGGTTTGCAGGGACGGCGGTTCGCCCGTTTCAAATATTTTTGTTATATTTGCCCGAATTTTTAATCTAAATAGGATGGCATACAATTTATTGAAAGGCAAGAAGGGCCTTATTTTCGGAGCACTCAACGAGCAGTCGATCGCATGGAAAGTGGCGGAACGCGCCGTTGAAGAAGGGGCCGAAATCGTCCTTACGAATACTGCCGTATCTATTCGCATGGGTACAATCGGCCGGTTGGCTGAAAAATGCAATACGATCGTCGTCCCGGCCGACGCTACGAGCGTCGAAGACCTGGAAAACCTAATCGACAAGACGATGGAACATTTCGGGGGCAAGTTCGACTTCATGCTCCACTCGATCGGCATGTCGCCCAACGTCCGCAAGGGGCGCACATACGACGACCTGGATTACGATTACCTCTCCAAGACGCTCGACATTTCGGCGATCTCGTTCCACAAGGCGATCCAGGTGGCCCGCAAGAAGGACGCCATCAACGACTGGGGGTCGATCGTGGCGCTCTCGTATATCGCGGCACAGCGTACGCTCTACGGTTATAACGACATGGCCGATGCCAAGGCGTTGCTGGAGTCGATCGCCCGCAGTTTCGGGTATATCTACGGCCGTGAGAAGCACGTGCGCATCAACACCGTGTCGCAGTCGCCGACGCCGACCACGGCCGGAAGCGGCGTGCTGGGAATGGGCGACCTGATGAATTTCGCCGAGAACATGTCGCCGCTGGGCAATGCCTCGGCCAACGACTGCGCCGACTATGTGCTGACGCTTTTCTCGGATCTTACGCGCAAGGTGACGATGCAGAACCTCTACCACGACGGCGGTTTTTCGTCGATGGGTATGAGCCGCCGCGCCATGAAGACCTACGAAAAGGGGATGCGTTTCGAGGACGTGCACCAGAACCAGTACCCGTTCGGCGAGGAGGGGAAATAACGCCCGTAGGATCCCGCAGAATATAAGGCCCGTGGGCCGTGAGGTTTACGGAGAACCGCTTTTTGGAGCCGGCAGCAGGATATTCATTATCCGGCAGCCGGCTCCTCGTAATTCAGGCCGGGGGAGCGGTTCCTGCCGGCTCCGGTTGCATACGGCGGCGGATATAAATTCCTATTTCGTCCGGGGCGGTTGGGCGGGATGTACCGGGGTGCCCGCCGCGTTGTGTTTGGCGGCTTCGAGTATCTCGACGACGGTCACGTTGTTTTCGAGCGCCGAGAGGTCGTACGGCGCCATCGTGATTTCACCACGAACCAGTGCGGCAAGGTAACGGAACGAATCGTCGTAAGGAGCCGGCAGCCGTTGCGGGGCGAGGTGCGTTTCCCTGCCGTCGGTGTACAGGCGCATGTCGGTCGCGGTGTCCTGGTAGATATATCCGCGGCTGCCGTAGATATGCATGTCCTTGCGGTTCATGGGCCAGTTCCACGATGCCATTATCTCTACGGTTGCCGTCGGGTATTCGAGCACTATCGTGGCGTCGTCGTCCACCTTCGGGTAAATGTGCGGCTTCTGTTGTTTGAGCACGCCGGAAACCTTCAGCGGCTTTTCACCGAGGAACATCTTGGTGGCGAGGTTGGCGCCATAGCATCCGAAATCCATGACTGCGCCTCCGCCGTTCAGTTTCGGGTCGGTCAGCCATGCCAGGAACTCGGGGCCGCACCCGATCTCGACGGGCCCCTGATGCCCGTCGAAAATATTCATTCGGGTGATTTCGCCTATTACGCCCGCCCGTACGAGCCGGAACGCCTCGTCGTTGGTGGCGTACCATGTGGTTTCGTAGTTCGTCATTACGATGATGCCGTAGCGGCGGGCCAGGTCGGCGATGCGGTGTGCATGCTCGACGCTGACCGCCAGCGGTTTCTCTACCATTACGTGAATGCCCCTCGGGGCGCATGCTTCCACCACCTGCAGGTGGTCGTAGACTGGCCCGAACGCCACTACGGCTTCGGGTTGCGTCTGGTCGAGCATTCGGTCGAGGTCGGCATAGAACAGCGCCCCGTCGACTTTGTCGTGCAGGTGCGTGGCGGCACGGAGACTGTCGTTTGCCTCCCATACGCCCACGACCGTGAAATCTCCGCGGTGGGCTTTGCTTATCACTTCGTGGATATGCCCGTGCGACACTCCCGCAACACCTATGCGGAGCGGTTCGGCAGCCCGGAGGGCGGCCGGTGCGCACAGGACGGCCGCCATTATCAATATGCTGGTTTTCATGCTCTCATTTTATTGTTCCCACGCAGGGATCGCCGCCTGCCGTTTGCCGATGCGGGCTGCGGGTTTTTTATTCGGGCGGTTCCGTGTCCCGGCCGGGTTCAGTATTGGTGGTCGTCCCCGCGTATTTCCTCGCGGGTGATCGGCTTGCGGTTCATCGCCCGCCATGCGTACCAGATGTAGGCTGCGACGAAGGGGATCAGCAGCGAGACGATCGACATCACCTTGAGCGTGAAGAGGCTCGACGAGGAGTTGTAAATCGTCAGCGACGACTGCATGTCGGCCAGCGACGGGTAATAGGCCGTGTCGTTCCATCCGGCGCAGAGCAGTAGCGCCAATACCGTCAGTACCGTACCCGCACCGCCGAACCAGATGGCGTTGCGCCGGCCGCGCCAGCCCAGTCCGATGCTCCACAGCACCGCCACTACGCCGAGGAGCAGCACCACGGCGAGGTAAGGCATCTCGATGAAGTTGTGCAGGTATTTGTACGGCTCGATGGAGATCCGGCCTGCGGCATCGACCGCCCGGCCGTCGGCGAAGAGCAGCATGCCGAGCCACGCTACGAAGAAAAGTACGAAACAGACTGCCGCGGGGATCATCCGCCGGCGGGCACGTTCGTGGATGGTCTTGTCGTCGATGTTATTCATGAAATACTGGCAGGCCAGCGTTGCGGCGAGGAATGTCACGGCAATGCCCAGAAAGACGTTCGAGACATCCGTAAGCGCTTCCAGTCCGTGCCACGGGGTTGTCCACTGCGAGATCACCGTTGCGCTGCCGCTTCCGGCGCCGTTGGCCAGGTTGAGGCGGTCGACCGTAAAGTTCGCGCCCGTGAAAAGTGTCCCGACGGCCGTGCCCAGCAGCAGCGGCCCGGCGATGCCGTTGATCATCAGGAATACGTTGAATGTCTTTTCGCCGAAGACGTTGCCCGGTTTGCGGCGGTATTCGTAGGCCACGGCCTGGATGACGAACACCAGCAGGATCGCCATCCATACATAGAACGCGCCGCCGAACGACGTGGAGTAGAAGAGCGGGAACGAGGCGAAGAATGCGCCGCCGAAGGTCACGAGCGTCGTGAAGGTGAATTCCCATTTGCGGCCCAGCGAGTTGACCAGCATGTTACGTTCCTCTTCGGTCTTGCCGATGTCGTAGAGCAGCCCCTGTCCGCCCTGCACGAAGAGCAGGAAGACCAGCAGCGCCCCCAGCAGGGAGATGATCAGCCACCAATAGTGTTGCAAGAGTGTTAGGGTATCCATAGTCGTTTATTGTTTTTCGTTTTCGGGCCCGATTTTGATCTGGCGGAACATGATGCTCAGCTCGGCGATCAGCAACGCCGTGAAGAGTGCGAGGAAGATGAAGAAGGTGGCCGATACCGACCCGGGGCCGATCTTCGAGGCCGCGATGCCCACGGGCATCAGATCCTGGATGGCCCACGGCTGGCGTCCGACCTCGGCCAGCACCCAGCCGGCCTGCGAAGCGAGGTAGGCCAGCGGGATCGACCATACGGCGACCCGCAGCAGCCAGCGCCTGTCCGCCAGTTTATCCTTGCGGTTGAGCCACCAGATGACGCCCAGCAGCAAGATGAAGAAGCACCCGGCACCGACCATCACACGGAACGAGTAGAAGAGCAGCGGTACGTTGGGGACGATCTGCTGCGGGGTGTCGAGGTAGCCGTACCCGAAATAGGAGAAATATTCACGCAGGAACTCCTCGCCTTCGGGCTTCGAGGGGTCGAACTTGGCGGTGATTTGGTCGATCACCGCCTGGTCGCCGGCCTCGAGTGCCGCCCGGTAACGGGCCAGTTCACCCACGGCGACGCGGCCCCGCTCCATCTTCTCCGCGGCCGACATCACGCCGTATTTCTCGTTGCCGTTCACCAGGTCGTTGATGCCCGCCACATAGGCGTCGGCGTCGCGGAAACTCATGATCGAGAGCAGCTTCGGGATGTCGATCTTGAAATAGAATGCGTCCTCGTTCGAGGTGCGTTCCGCCTCCGGCCTCACGATGCCGATGGCCGTCAGGGGCGCACCCTGCTGTCCGTCGTAGAGCGCCTCCATGGCCGCGAGTTTCATCGGCTGCACGCGGGCGATGACGGCGCCCGACTTGTCGCCCGTCATCGCCGTGACGAGCGCGAATACGAAGCCGAAGGCCGAGGCGATGGCGATGCTCTTGCGGGCCATCTTCTGTTCGCGGTGCCGGAGCAGGTACCAGGCGCTGACGCCCACGACGAACAGTGCCGCCAGCACGAACGACGAGGTGATGGTGTGGAAGAACTTGTTCATCGCCACGGGCGAGAAGAGTACCTCCCAGAACGAGGTCATTTCGTTGCGTACGGTTTCGAGGTTGAACGTACATCCCACGGGGTGCTGCATCCAGGCGTTGGCGACCAGGATCCACAGTGCCGAGAGGTTTGCGCCGATGGCCGTGAGCCATGTCGCCGTGAGGTGGAAGCCTTTCGAGACCTTGTTCCAGCCGAAGAACATGATGGCGATGAAGGTGCTCTCCATGAAGAAGGCCATGATGCCCTCGACGGCCAGCGGGGCACCGAAGATGTCGCCCACGAAATGCGAGTAGTTCGACCAGTTGGTGCCGAACTCGAATTCGAGGATGATGCCCGTTGCCACGCCGATGGCGAAGTTGATGCCGAACAGGCGCATCCAGAATTTGGTCGTGCGCTTCCAGAACGGGTCGCCCGTACGGACGTAAAGGGTCTCCATGATGGCGATGATGAACCCCAGCCCCAGCGTGAGCGGGACGAAAAGCCAGTGATAAATGGCCGTCATGGCGAATTGCGCACGCGACCAGTCGACTGTTTGTAGATAATCCGATAACATAAGCGATGGTTATTTGTCGGGGGTTAGTTCTTTCATGACCGAACGGCTGCGCTCTTCGGGGCTCTGCCCGGCCAGGAAATCGGGAAAAAAGAATACCTTGAGGATTGCGAACAGGATGAACAGCTTGACCAGGATGATGGCCCACAGGGTTTTGCCTACGGTCATGCTCCGGAACCCGTCGAGGTAGAACCGGAAGATCTTTTTGATTGTCTGTGCCGCCATATCCGTCGCTATGTTTTACCAAAATTAGATAAAATTTCGGAAATAAAAAACAATGCGCCCCGAAAAGTCGCACTCGCATATCTTCCGGTCGGAAATGGTTATCCCCGGTACCGGGTGTGCGGATATGTGGTAAGTTTTTCGTATTTTTGCCGTCCGTATGGTTAATGGGAATCCGGAATCGGGAAAGAACGCGGTGAAGCTGCCTTCGCCGTGGGTGTCGGTGCTGCCGCTCGCGGTGCTGACGCTGCTGCTTTACGTGGTCATCCGCTGTTTCGGCGGGGACGCGATCAACGGCGGCAGCCAGATCGCGCTGCTGTCGGCTACGTCGGTCTGCGTCATGCTGGCCATCGGCATCTACCGCTGTAAATGGGCGGTCTTGGAAGAGGCGATCATCGACAATATCCGGGCTTCGGCTTCGGCAATCATCATCCTGCTGCTGATCGGCGCCATTGCCGGGTCGTGGATGGTGAGCGGTGTGGTGCCGACGATGATCTATTACGGGCTGAAGATCCTGCACCCCTCGTTCTTCCTGGTCGCCTCGTGTGCCATTTGTGCGGGCGTGTCGCTGATGACCGGCAGTTCGTGGACGACGATCGCCACGATCGGCGTGGCGCTGATGGGCATCGGGCAGGCCATGGGTTTCCCCGAGGGGTGGATCGCGGGGGCGATCATCTCCGGCGCTTACTTCGGCGACAAGATCTCGCTCCTGTCCGATACTACGGTGCTCGCGTCGTCGACCGTCGGGGTTCCGATTTTCACGCACATACGTTACATGTTGTATACGACCGTCCCGTCGTTCGTCATCGCGCTGGCGGTTTTCGTCATCGCGGGGCTGACGCTCGATCATACGGGCGGCACGCATGCCGGGATGTATGCCGAGTCGTTGCGCGGGACGTTCCGCATCACGCCCTGGTTGCTGGCGGTGCCCGTGGCGACGGGCGTGCTGATCGTGCGCAAACTCCCGGCCATCGTGACGCTCTTCTGCGCCGCGGTTTTCGCCTGCATAGCCATGCTGCTGGCGCAGCCCGAACTGGTGGCGAAGGTGGCCGGAGTCGGAGGGCTGGATTTCATGTCGGGGTTCAAGGGCGTGCTGATGAGCTGCTTCGGCCCGACGGCGATCCCTACCGGAAGCCCGCAGCTGGACGAGCTGGTTGCGACGCGCGGCATGGCGGGCATGCTCAATACCGTATGGCTCATCATCTGCGCCATGTGCTTCGGCGGCGTGATGACCGGCAGCGGGATGCTGGGGGCGCTGACCTCCGTTTTCCTGCGCTTCGTACGCCGTGCCTTCTCGGCCGTGGCTTCGACCGTCGGCGCGGGCATCTTCTTCAACCTCTGCACCGCCGACCAGTATATCTCGATCATCCTTTCGGGGCGCCTTTTCCGGGAACTTTATGCGGAGCAGGGGCTCGAACCGCGGCTGTTGAGCCGCTCGGTCGAGGATTCGGCCACGGTCTGCTCCGTGCTGGTGCCGTGGAACTCGTGCGGCATGACGCAGGCCACCGTGCTGGGTGTTTCCACATTCGTCTACATGCCTTACTGTATTTTCAATATTGTCAGTCCCCTGATGTCGCTGGCGGTGGCGGCCATCGGGTGGAAGATCAAAAGAGCCGCAGGTAGTGCGGCGCATCCGCATTAAATTATGGAATATAAGATGGATACCGGACTTGTGATATTCGACCTCGATGGCACGCTGCTCAATACGATCGGCGACCTGGCTGTCGCATGCAATGCCGTGCTGGCCATGCGCGGCCTGCCGCAGCATACCTATGACGAATACTGCCATTTCGTGGGCAACGGCATCATGCGGCTCGTGGAGCGGGCGTTGCCCGAAGAGCTCCGCACGCCTTATACGGTCGCGGCCGTGCGCGCGGATTTCGTGAAATATTATACCGAGCATATCGACGTTTATACGAAACCCTACGAAGGAATTCCGGAGCTGGTTGCGGAGATCGCGCGGCGAGGTGTTCGTATCGCCGTGGCATCCAACAAGTTCCAGGCTGGAACGGAAAAACTGATCCGGTTGTTTTTCCCCGGTGTCGAATTCGCCGCGGTCTTCGGCCAGCGCGAGGGCGTGCCGCTCAAGCCCGACCCCGCGGTGGTGGGGGAGATACTTGCGCTTACGGGCGTGGCGAAGGAGCGGGTGCTCTATGTCGGCGACTCGGGCGTGGACATGCAGACAGCCGCGGCCGCCGGTGTCCGCTCGGTCGGAGTGACGTGGGGGTTCCGTGAGCGCGCCGAACTCGAGGAGGCCGGGGCGCGGCACATCGTCGACAGCCCGGCCGGGATATTGGAGCTGTTATAGTCCGGGGGCTCTCTGTTTGCCCGGCTGTCCGGATCCTTTTGAGGATTCTTCCGAATTTTATGCTGAAAATGTAAATTTTTCCCGAAAATTGCATTAATCCGGGAAAAAGATGTATATTTGTTCCCGAGTAGTAACATATGGCGAAGAACAACAATACCGAACGTGACCGGGATGCTACCGAACAGCGTATGCTGAAGGCGGTGGGCGAGATGATCCGCAGGGATGGCTTCGAGAAACTCGGGGTCAATGCCGTCGCGGCGCATTGCGGGGTCTCGAAAATCCTTATCTACCGCTATTTCGGTTCGCTGGACGGACTGCTGACCGCCTATATCCGGCAGCACGATTTCTGGATCAATTTTCCGCTCGACATTCCCGGCCGCGCGCATTTGCCCGAATTCCTGAAAAAGACGTTCCGCACGATGATCGGGCGTTTGCACGGCGACCCTACGCTGAGGCGCCTGTACCGCTGGGAGTTGTCCTCGAAGAACGAACTCGTGGCGGCGCTCCGCAGGCAGCGCGAGCAGGCCGGGCTGGAGTTGATCGCCCGGGTGTCGCGGAAAACCGGGCTGCCCGAATCGGAGGTGGCCGTGCTGGCTACTTTCCTGACGGCTTCGGTGACCTACCTTGTGCTGTTGGAGGAATATTGCCCGGTTTACAACGGGATTCCGATCGGAGAGGCTGCCGGCTGGGAACAGATCGTCCTCGGGATAGACCTGCTGATTGACAAGACTTTCAAGGAATGACCGGCCCGCGGGGCGGGAAGGTATATATATTTTTTATAACGAATGTTACCAATAGGTAACAAATTGAAAACCAAAAACAATGAGAAAGATGGTAATGGCATGGATTTTACCGTTCGTATTGCTTGGTTCCTGCGATAAGGAACTGGTCGAATATGAAAAGGGAAGCGTGGAAATTGTCGTGGAACGGGGCGACGCATGGCTGCATGATTTTCCCCTGTTCCTGGGGATTAAAAGGAAGAACCCGCCGCAGATCGCGGTCTGGATCGAAGATGCGCAGGGGCGCTACCTCTCCACGGTTTATGCGAGTTCCAAAATCGCCACCCAGTCCTGGCTGGCGGCGGGCGGAAACCGCCGCAGGGAGGCGCTGCCTCACTGGTGCCATAGCCGGGGCGTGCAATATGCCGACGGGCTTTACCTGCCGACGAAAAGCGAACCGCTGGCGGACGGCATATCGGGTGCCACGCCGCGCGGCAGTTTCGACCTGAAGCTCTCGCCCGGGGCGGGGCTCGATCGGTTCGTCGTAAAGGTCGAGGTGAACCATTCGACCGATTTCAACGAAACCTATCCCGAATCGGCCAAGGAGGGGGAGCCCGGTTACTCGGGCGGGTGGCACGGGAGCGGCCAGCCGGCCGTGGTCTATGCCGCCGACGTCGACTTGTCGTCGGGCAGGGAGCAGTTCGAAGCCGTGCTGGTAGGCCACAGCAGTCCCGACGGAAGTTCGGGCGGGATAGACCCCGATATTTCGGGGCTCACTTCGGCGCTCCGGATCGTGGAACGCATTACGATCCGTGTCCGATGAAGGGGCGATCCCGAGTATTGGCCGCGGCGCTGTGCGTGCTGCCTTTCCTTGCCACCGAGGTGCCGGCGCAGGAGTTTCCCCGCTTTTCCTGTTCGACGTCCGTAGGGACGGGCTTCGGCCTGACCCGCCCGTCGTCGGTGCCCGTCGTCTGGCGCGTGACGGGTTATTACAATGTGAGCCGCCGTTTTTCGGTCGGTGCCGGAACGGGGGTTTCCTGCTATGAAAAAACGCTCGTGCCGCTCTTTGCCGATGCGAAGTTCCTGCTTACGCGCCGCCGCAGCTTTACGCCCTATGCCGGGTGCGCCGCCGGATATGCTTTCGCACCGCGCAGGGATGCCAACGGGGGACTGCTGCTCAATCCCGAACTGGGGGTGCAGTATGCATTGCGCTGCGGTGTGCATCTGTTCTTCGCGGCGGGCTATGAGTTGCAGCGGCTGGAGCGGCTCCGGAAATACGAAGGCCGCTGGTTCTCCGCCGAATTTGCCGAGCAGCTCAGCCACGGCACCCTCCTGCTGAAGGTCGGGGTGCTGTTCTGAGCCTCGGTCAGCAGTAGGCCTTGACGTCGGCGGGGGTGATGCGCTCCTCGCTGAGTATGATGAGCCGCTCGATGACGTTGCGCAGTTCGCGGATATTGCCGCTCCAGGGCATCGTTTGCAGTTCGCTAAGCGCTTCTTCCTCAATGCGTTTTGCCGGGATGTGGTATTCGGCACAAATTGTGTGTATGAAATGGTCGACCAGCAGCGGGATGTCCTGCGCATGTTCGCGCAGCGCCGGGACGCGCACGACGACCACCCCGATGCGGTGGTAGAGGTCTTCGCGGAAATTGCCCTTCCGGATCTCCTCGCGCAGGTTCTTGTTCGTGGCGGCGATTACGCGCACGTTGACCTCGATGTCCTTGTCGCTGCCTACGCGGCTGATCCTGTTTTCCTGAAGCGCCCGCAACACCTTGGCCTGCGCCGCCAGCGACATGTCGCCGATCTCGTCCATGAACAGCGTGCCGCCGTCGGCCTGCTCGAACTTGCCCCTTCGCTGCTTGATGGCCGAGGTGAAGGCGCCGCGCTCGTGGCCGAAGAGTTCGCTCTCGATCAGTTCCGAGGGGATCGCCGCGCAGTTGACCTCGACGAACGGAGCCGCGGCGCGGTTGCTTTTGGCGTGCAGCCAGCGTGCGACCAGCTCTTTGCCGGTGCCGTTTTCGCCCGTGATCAGCACACGCGCTTCGCACGGCGCGACCTTGTCGATCAACAGGCGGACGTGTTCGATCTGGGGCGAGGTGCCGATGATATGCTCCGTCTGCGCACAGTGTCCGCGGCGGGTGCGGCGTGCCGGGGCCGCCGCGGGGGCCTGCACCGGGGCCGGGTCGTCGATCGTGCGGTGGATGGACTGCAGCAGGCGGTTCATGTCGATGGGTTTGGTCAGATAGTCCTGGGCACCGTTGCGTACGGCTTCCACGGCCGAGTCGATCGACGCCTCGGATGACAGCACGATGAACGGGACGCCCTTGTCGGGGATTTTGCACCCGGTGTCCGACAGGATGACGTCGAACGGGATTTTCTCGCACATGACGGAGGCCGCCTCTTCGTCTTCGGCGGCCTCCGTCGAGAAACCTTCGTATTCGAGCCGCTCGCGCAGCGTGTTTCGCATACTTTTTGATTGGTCTAAAATTAAAACCTTTGCCATAGCTTGTTTTTCCTGAAATTTTACCTACTTTTGTCCCAAAGTTATGACTTTCTGCGGTGTAAAACCAATCTTGTAGGGTCTTGCCGGATGGGGTGGAAAGTCGGAAAAAACGTCTTGAATCGGTTTACCGCAACGGGCTTGCCGGACGCTCCGGCGGACGGATTGAAACAGTGCGGAAGACCACAAATACAATATGAAAAAGAATTATAACTACACACGACGCAAGTTGTACCTGCCCGAGTATGGGCGTCATATCCAGGAGATGATCGACTCGTTGCAATTGATCGAAGACCGCCGCGAGCGCAACCGCCAGGCGCGTGCCGTGATCGCCGTGATGGGCAACCTGAACCCCTTGCTGCGCGATACGGCCGACTTCACCCACAAACTGTGGGATCACCTTTTCATAATGTCTGATTTCCAACTCGATGTGGATTCCCCCTATCCGCAGCCTTCGCGCCAGGAGCTGACCATTACGCCGCGCCGCATGGCCTACACGCAGGGGCGTATCTCCTATAAGCATTACGGCAAGTATGTCGAGCAGATGATCGCCGGGCTTTCCGGGGAAAAAGACCGGCGTACCATGGCGCGCACGGTGGACAACCTGGCCCGGTACATGCGCACGAAGAGCTACGAGTACAACCAGGAGCATCCCAACAACGAAGTGATCGTAAAAGACATCAAACGCATGTCCGGCGGAGCGATCGAAATCGATGAAGTGGCATTAAATAATCTCCGAAGTGACTATAAACAGCACTTTACGGCACGTCCCCAGAAGGGGCCGCAGCAGCGTCAACAGCAGCGCCCGCAGAAAAACCGCAACCAGCAGCACGGGCGCAATTTCTCGAAAAACAACGGCGCACACCGCAATTCGTCGAAATAAAAAGTGCGCATATCCGGAATTTTGCTATATTTGTAAGCATTTAACTGCGATAACAAGGATAAATGAATAAACAAACGCTTTTCGTGTCCCTGACCACGGCCGTCATGCTGTGCGCATGCCAGTCGTCGAAGGTGAAGATTTCGGGTCGCTTCGTAGGTAACGATGCCAAGGATGTTTATTTGGAACAGGTATTGCCCCTGACGCAGTCGGTGATCGACTCCGCGGTGCTCGACAAGGACGGTAACTATCGTTTCGAGTTGAAGGGCGTGACGAAGACCCCGTCGCTTTATAATGTAATATATAACGGCGAACGCATTCCGCTGTTCCTCGCCGCCGGCGAGAAACTGTCCCTGAATTCCGTGGGGAGCGTCGTACGCAACTATACGGTCGAAGGTTCGAAGGAGTCGGAACTGCTGCGGCAGTTCTACCAGGCTTTCGTTTCGGGCGCGCAGCGGCTGGATAACATCGCGTCGCAGTTTGCCAAGGCAACGCTGTCCGAGGAAGACCGCCAGGCGCTGGTAAAGGAGTACACGGCCGAATACTACCGTATCCGCCGCGAACAGCTGCGGTTCATCATCGAGAATAAAGCGTCGCTGGCGGCGGTCTATGCCCTGTACCAGCGGTTGCCCGGGGACACTTACCTGTTCAACGGCGACAGCGACGTGGTTTATTACCGCACGGTGGCCGAGGCCATCGAACAGACTTATCCCGAATCGCCCTACCTGCAATCGCTCATGGGGGAGATCGCCCGCATGGACGCCCGCATCAGTCTGTCGTCCCAGATTACCGAGGCGGGGTATCCCGACCTCGAGCTCTCGGACATCTACGGCAAGAAGGTACGCCTCTCGTCGCTCGCGGGGAAAGTCGTGCTGCTCGATTTCTGGTCGGCCGAGCTGGGCAACAGCAATACGCTCAATGCCGAACTGAAGGAGGTCTATAAGAAATATGCCGACGCCCCCGTCGCATTCGAGGTCTACCAGGTTGCCATCGACACGTCGAAGCCCCTGTGGATTTCGGCCGTGCAGGAGCAGCAGCTTCCCTGGGTTTCGGTGAGCGACCTGCGCGGGCGCGCATCGTCGTCGCTGGGACTCTACAACGTGCAGAAACTCCCGGCCAATTTCCTGATCGACAAGGAGGGGAATATCGTCGGGAAGGATATTTACGGCAAGAGCCTCGAACAAAAACTCGATGAACTGACCCGTTGATGTACTATTTCGCATCGGATATCCACCTGGGCGCAGGTGGCGAGGCGTTTGCGCAGCAGACCGAACGGCGCTTCGTGCGCTGGCTCGACGATGCGGCGCAGGATGCGGAGGCGATTTTCCTGGTGGGTGACGTCTTCGACTTCTGGTTCGAATACCGGGGCGTGGTGCCCAAGGGCTTCGTGCGGACGCTCGGCAAACTGGCCGAACTGACCGACCGCGGTATCCGGGTGGTATTCTTTACGGGAAATCACGACATGTGGGTCGGCGATTACCTCGCCCGCGAGTGCGGCGTCGAGATACATACCTCGCCGCAGCAATTCTGCCTGAACGGTAAAAACGTCTTCATCGCCCACGGCGACAACATGAACATCGACGGACAGCCGGTGCTCAAATTCCTCAATACGGTATTCCGCTCGCGGACGTTGCGCTGGCTCTTTTCGTGGCTGCTGCATCCCGATCTGGCGATGCGCTTCGGGCACTGGTGGAGCGGCAAGTCGCGCAAATCGCACGGTGCCGAGGAACTCGACGTTTCGCTTACCGAGCCGCTGATCGAATATGCCCGCCGGTATGCCGCCGAGCACGACGTCGACCACTTCGTCTTCGGGCACATGCATTTCCCGCGCGACTACCGCGGGCAGGGCCTGCATGTGATAAATCTGGGGTGTTGGGAGAAATACCCTTCGTGCGCCGTGCTGGACGCATCGGGCGGAATGACTTTAAAAATGCTGGAGAGATGAAACAATACCTCGACCTGCTGCGGCGGATCAAAGCCGAGGGCGTCGTCCGCGGCGATCGTACCGGCACCGGCACCAAAGGTGTCTTCGGACACCAGATGCGTTTCGACCTCTCCGAAGGCTTCCCGCTGCTGACGACCAAAAAAGTATTCCTGAAAGGCGTGATCCACGAATTGCTGTGGTTCCTGGCGGGCGATACCAATATCAAGTACCTCGTGGACAACGGCGTCCATATCTGGGACAACGACGCTTTCCGCTATTACAACGAACTCTGCGTGCGCCATGGCGTGCTGCCCGTCGACCGGGATACGTTCCTGCGTGCGGCACAGGACGGTGTCGAATCGCCTGTCGAAGGGTATCGGTTCGGCGACCTGAACCATGTGTACGGCTATCAGTGGCGCAGCTGGCCCAAGCCCGACGGGCGCTTCATCGACCAGATCGCGCAGGCGGTCGAACTGATACGGCACAATCCCGAGTCGCGGCGCATCATCGTCTCGGCCTGGAATGTCGCCGAGATCGGGGACATGGCATTGCCGCCGTGCCACGTGTTGTTCCAGTTCTATGTGGCCGGAGGGAGGCTCTCGTGCCAGCTCTACCAGCGCAGTGCCGATACGTTCCTCGGCGTGCCGTTCAATATCGCTTCGTACGCACTGCTGACGCTGATGACGGCGCAGGTCTGCGGCCTCGAACCCGGCGAGTTCGTCCATACGCTCGGCGACGCGCACCTCTACCTGAACCACATGGAACAGGCCGACGAGCAGTTGTCGCGCGAACCGCGGCCGCTGCCCGTGATGCGGCTGAACCCCGATGTGAAATCGCTCTTCGATTTCCGCTACGGGGATTTCACGCTCGAAGGCTACGATCCCTGGCCGGCGATCAAGGCGCCGATGTCGTTCTGAACCATTTCACTCCCGTCAGGAACGGTGGCGAATTTCTCTGCGCACTGATCCGCTTGAACTGATGAAACAACAGGCGTCCCTGCTTCAGAGACGCCTGTTTCCACAGACAGTTATTTCTCGACGATCTTGATTTTTCCCGGTTTCTTGTATCGGTTGTTTTCGATGACGACCTGCTGCGAGTTCCGAATGTCGATCGTCGGAAGGTCGTTGTAAGGTTTGTATTTCTCCGATAATTCGATGGTATTGTCTCTGAAAATCAGTCCTCCGACGGATTTCGCCCGAAGCAGTTGTTCGTTGAATGTTCGGAAAAGATTGCCTTCGATCGTGATGTTGCGTTCGTAGGGATGGCCCGGAACCTCTTTTTTCTGGTGCGGGTTGATGAATATCGTCGGGAAATCGGCGCCGCCGTATGTGCCGTCTAGGAACTTGTTGTTGCGGATCGTTACGTCGCGCACGGCTCCCGATTCGTACCAGTGATCCATGTCTCCTTCGAACAGAATGGCGGACATCATGGATGAGAATGTATTGCCTTCGATGATGACCTTCCGGGGCGTGCTGACCAGAATACTTCTCGCCCGGTTGTTGCGCACGACGTTGTTCCGGAAGATCAGTTCGGGGTACCACGACATGTTTTCCAGCCCGTCGCCGACCGTGAGTCTGCCTTCGACAGGTGAGGTGAACGTCAGCCGGATGTAATGGGCATTGATGCGTTCCGATTTTTTCACCCGCAGGGTGTGTTTCGCAAGCAGGGTCTGCCCGTCCACGACGTCGATTTCGTCGCCTTTCCCGGCGAATTCATACCCGGCCTGCTGGGGGTGGTTAATGCGGGCGATGACCTGATTGGGCGCCGTGATTCCGGTCACGCGGACGTAGGAGCCGTGTACGTTGGTCGCGTCGTCGAGCATGTTCTCGAAAATGCACTCTTCGATCAGTACGGTTCCCCGGCAGTTGCAGAAGTGCGTGGCGTCCGCCGTGGTCGTTATTATCCGGGGGCTTCCTTTCCGCAGAACCACCTGCAGCCTGCGGACTGTTACGTTGTCGGTCTTTTCGGCGATCAGTCCCATGCCGCCGCAGTGGTGGATGGTTACGTCTTCGACCAGTACACCGGACGAGGCGGTCGCGTGGATCGCAGGCGAATGCCGGTTCTGGGTGAAGACGCCTTTGAATGTCAGGATCGTTCCGACGGGCGGTAAGGCGCGTACGAACCGGGTTTGGAGTTCATACCGGCCGGGGGCCTTCGGCGTAACGCGTATGTCGAAATTGTCCGGCTTGGGAATATAGTAGTCGTCGCTGCGGTAGGCGGTGGCCATGGTGCGGGGGTCGAAAACGATATTTTCGCCCAGAATACGTTCTTCCCAGCCTTCTGCCCGCATGATGAGCTTGCCGTTTTCGAACGCATGGCCGAATTCGTCCGGAATCTCGATTTCGATACGTTGCCGTTCCGGATCCGCAGCCGTCACCTTTCCTTCCAGCGTGAACGGAATTTCCCAGTCGACGGTGAAATTGCGCAGCGTCACGCCGTGCGAATCCTCGATCAGAAACGGGATGATCCGGCCGTGGAAGATGAATTCCGAGCCGCCGCCGTCGATCTCGATGTTCCGCCGTCCTGTCAGCGGGAATGCGAAATGCCGGTATCCATTGTCGTGGTTGGTGATACAGTGGTATTTCCCGGCGGCGAATTCCGGCCAGAAATGGTAGGTGCCTTCGGGGAATACCAGTTTTACCGGGTTGTCCGCCGGGATGTTTTCGAGCAGGGTGTAGATGAACGGGGTCATGTCCTGCGTGTCGTACCGGCCTTTATAGTCTGCGATGTCGATTATTTTGCTTTGGGCATATGCCGTACCGCAGACCATACTCATGAGGAGTATGACGATTCCCATGGGTGGCTTTATACGCATGGCTATTTCTTTACGTTGTTCTTTTCCCAGATTGGCGCACCCGTGTCGGCGCCGTACCGCTTTCCGTGGTTACGCGTCACCTCTTTTGAGTTTTCGACCTCGTTGTCCGACATCTTCAGCCCGTCGACCGACGTGACGACGATTGCCGGGTAGGGACAGTCGGTTACCTTGTTCTTTTGAACGGTGATGTTCATGAATGCGCCCGGATCCGCGACTTTCGCGTCGCCGGTGATGTAGAAGAGCGACAGCGCTCCGGGAGGCAAGCGCGGATTGCCGCGCTCGAACATGCATTCCTCGATCGTATTGCCGACGATCTGTACGTTCGAGGAGAAGCCTCCTCCCATCCATTCGATTTCGGGCGACATGAGTATTCCCTGCATGGCGCATCCGGTTATCTTGTTCGAAGACACTACTCCGTCGATACCCTTGATCAGGATTCCGCGCGAACGTACGTGCCCCACTTCGTTGTCTTTGACGAGGAATCCGCTGCCGACCGCATCGGCATTGAAAACCACGTCGCCGGGGCCGATTTCGAACGGCATCTGCTTCACCTTGACCCGGAACCCGAGTTTGTAGGAGGGTTTCGACAGCAGCGAGGGATAGCCCCTCGTCACGGCGTTGCGCTGCTCTTCGGTCGGGTCGAAGCGGTTGATCGAAACCAGCCGGAGCTCGCCTTTGCGTTTTCCATCGTAACCGACCACAACCAATCTGTCGCCGCGCCGGAATACGGGGTGAGTTTCGCGCGTCACCAGGTCGATCGTCCTCTTTGCGGCATCCGCCGATCCGACCGGGAATGAGCGTCCGCAGACGATGATACAGTCGTCGCCGTTATGGCCCACCTTGCACCCCGTGACGGTCGGGCCTTTTCGGGCCTGACTGCTGTGGATGCCGTCTGCGTTGCCTGAACGCAGGCGGGGTGCGATGCCCTGTGGCATGGGGCCGCGATCGACGACGCAGTTCTTGTATTCGTTGGCGTAACCTTCTTTCTCGAAGAAAGAAAAGGTATTGGATCCGTATACCGTAACGTTTTCGAGTTTGGTGTTGTAGCACTTGTTGAGCATGATGGTATGGACGCCGGCATTTGGTTTGTCCGTTTTGACGTCCATGACTACCAGATCCCCGACCTGCTCGCCTGCGCTCCACGTTCCGTTCTTGACGGCCCGGAAGAGGTTGTGACCGAGCTGTTTCAGCTCGGAGTAGTTGCTCGTGTAGGTGGTGATGCTGTTGCGCTTGAGCAGGCGTGTCTGCGGATCGTAGAACTGCACGCGGTTGGCGGCCAGACCGGTTACGGGATACCCCTTGTCGATCCGGACGTCGAACCAGCTTCCGTCTTCGGCCACGGCCGTAATCTCGCCCTGCGTAAAGCAGAGCGGATCGTAGTCGATGGTCAGGTCGCGCAGCTCCACCCGCACGCAGTTGTAAAAGCTGAACGCCTGCTCCTGATTGTTGCAGATGACCGTCGATCCGTTGCCGTTAATGTGGACATCGGTCAGGTTGTGGAACTTGTACGGCCCATTGTTACGCACGTCGAGCGTATAGGTGCCTTTGGGTATTTCGATGAGGCTCTGGCCTTTCTGTCGGTCGAGGATCTCGTATAGATCCGGGTAATTCTGTGCTGCCGCAGATGTCGTGAGGCATGCGACAGCACAGAAAACAGTCAGTTTGTTCATCTGAATAGGGTTTGTTGTCGGAGGTTACCCGCAGGAATCGTCAGATCGTCTGCGAGTACCCCGGATTTTGGCTCAGGTTTTTGTTCACTTCGCGTTCGCGCTTGGGTACCGGCATCCATATCTTGTACGGTTTGTAATTGTTCTTGATCGGCTCCATCTGCGGGGCGAAGTAGTAATATTTGTTGCCGGTGTCATTGACGGTTTTTATTCCGCCGATCACCTCCGTCATTTTGCCCGTGCGGATCAGGTCGATGCGTCTCCAGCCCTCGACGCAGAGTTCGCGCGAACGTTCGTCTAGCAGCTCTTCCATGAAATCGGTCTTATAGTAGGCCGAATTCATGGCGTTGAGCGCCGATTCGTCGAGTTTCCCCTCCGTGTCGGTGCAGGCGCGTTTGCGCACCTCCTCGACCAGTTCGCGCGCAAGGGATTCGTTGCCTGTTTTGTAAAGCGCTTCGGCGTACAGTAGTACGATGTCGGCAAAGCGAAGCATCGGGAAGTCGATATTGCTTGCCCACGTCGGAATGCCCTGCGACGTTCTGACTGCGGGATCTGACTGGCGGAACTTACCGTGGCAGAGGTTGGCGCCCGATGCGTAAAGCGCCACGGGACTGAAATATTTCGCTCCGTTGACCGTCGTATAATCGGTGACGTTGTTACCCAGACTGCCGCAGAGGTTCCAGGCCATGCGGCTGTCCTCGGTCACGTATTTGTCCGATAACTCGCCAGTCGGGCGTATCCAGCCGTAACCGCCTCCGTTCGTGCCGACGTTACCTTGCGGCCCGGCCCAGTAGGCGAAGAGGAAATATTCGTTCGAGCCGCCTGCTCCGGTTTGCATGACCATCATGCATTCCTCCTTCTGACTGCTTTTGGTGTCGGCCAGAAAATTGTAATGGTAGGGCCTGATGAGCTTATAGCCGCTGTGGGCATAAATATCTTCGGCGATGGCCGCGGCTTTTTTCCAGCACGCTTCGGCATCTACCCAGTCGAAACTGTTGATCGGTGAGCCGAGTTCCTGTCCTACGCGGTTCTCCTTGCAGGATGCCAGATAGGTATACATCTTGAGCAGATAGCTGCCCGCGGTCCATTTGTTTACGCGGCCGCTTACATTTGAATTGCGGTCGGGAAGTTCCTTATAGGCTTTGTCGAGATCTTCCTCAATGCAGGCGTAGACCTTGTCGAGCGGTTCGCGCGGAGCTTCGGCCGACGAGTTGGGCGTGTTCGGCAGGGGGACTTCGCCCCAGAGCCACGCCTGATAGAGCCGGTAAAGGCCGCGTAGCAACTTAGCTTCGTTGACGATTTCGTCACGGCGTTTGGGATCCATGTCGATAGCCGGAACTTTCTGAATGATGTGGTTGGCACGGTCGATGCCGACGAAGAGTCCGAACCATGCCATCGAGACAAAGTCAGCCTCTTCATTGTAACCGCAGCTGGCGATGATCTGATGGTGCGGGTCACTGATGCCGTTGGGGGCGATCTCGTCGCCGAGCATCATCAGGTAGTGCATGCCGCGTCCCCAGAGGGGCTGGTTGCCGGTTCCCTGAATTGATCCTGCGTTGAGTATGTCGTATACGCCCGTGAGGGCCAGCTCCGCATTCGCGGCAGTGGTATAGAGGTCGTCGCCCGAAACGAACGAATAGGTTTTTTCGTCGAGAAAACTGGTGCAGCCCGCCATCGCCGTGCAAAGCAGGAACGCAGTCGTGTATTTTAGTGCTTTCGAATAGAACGTTTTCATATCGCTGTTTTAGTATTTGATTGAAACTCCGAAAAATACGGATCGTGCACGCGGATAGTTAGTGTAGTCCAGTCCGGGAATCAGACGATTCCAGAACGATACTTCCGGATCATAGCCCGAATAGCCTGTGCATGTGAAGAGGTTTTCGGCCGTGACGTAGACCCGCAGGTGGGAGAGTCCGATTTTCCGCGAGATGTGTGTGGGCAGCGTATAGCCTACTGTCAGGTTTTTCAGGCGGAGGTAAGAACCGTCCTCGACGTAGTAGCTCGACATTTCGGTCTTGCCCTCGCCGTTGAGCGACGGATACCTATTGCTAGGACGCTCCTCCGTCCAGCGGTTGCGCCAGTAGTCCGTCGAGACGTTGTTGTAGCCCACGAAACCCTCGTAACGGTAGCGGCCGATGTTGATGATGTCGTTGCCGTAAGACCACTGGAACATGAAACTGAGGTCAAAATTCTTGAACGTAAAGTTGTTGGTCATGCCGCCGAAGTGCTTCGGGTCGCTGTTCGCAATGACCGTTTTGTCGTTGTTCGGGTCGATGACGTTGTCGTTGCCCGCTATGTCCTTGAACTTCATGTCGCCCGGCTTCACGGTGATTCCTGCGAATGACGGCACGCCCTTTTTCAGGTTCCCCTGTTCGTCGAAGTCGGATTTCTGGTAAATGCCGTCGAAGACGTATCCCCAGCCCGAACCGATCGGGTGTCCTACCATGACGCGGCCTACTTCGGTGATGTGTCCGCCGGCGACCTTGACCGGGATCGAGCTGACGTCGCCCAGCGATACGACTTTGTTGCGGTTGAGGTTGAAATTCAGGCTTGTCGACCATGTGAAGTTGCGTTTCTGAATATTGACCGTGTTGATCGTAAGCTCGAAACCTTTGTTGTCCACCTGCCCGATGTTCTGCCACTGACGGTAGGAACCGATCTGGCTGGGAACGTCGGCATGCAGGAGCATATCCTTGGTCTTTTTGTAGTAAACGTCGGCTTCGATGCTCAGTCGATTGCGGAACATGCTGATATCCAGACCTCCGTTGAGCTGATAGGTCGTCTCCCACTTGAGGTCGGGGTTCGATATCTCCGAAGGCGACAGACCCAGCTGTACGGAGTTGTTGTCCCCCGAATAGTAGGTCTTGTCGGTACGGCTCAGCGACTGGTAGGCCGGAATGCGGTCGTTACCCGTCACGCCGTAGCTGAGCCGCAGTTTCATGTCGCTGAAAATCTTTTGCTGCTTCATGAACTCCTCCTTGCCGATGCTCCATGCGAAAGCGGCTGAGGGGAAGTAGCCGTACTTGTTGTTCTTGCCGAACTTGGACGAACCGTCGCGTCGAATCGAAGCCGTGAAGATATACTTTTCGGCGAGGGTGTAATTCAGGCGCAGGAATTCCGATTCGGAGGTGTTGCGTTCGCGGTTGGTTTGTACGTTCTCGGGGAATACGGAGCCCTGCCCGATGTCGAACGCTCCGTTGAAGCTCTGGTTTTCGAATCCTTCGGCGCGGGTGCTGAGACGTGTTGCGGTGTAGCCGCGTAGTTCAAATCCGAGTACGGCGTTGAAATAGTGTTTGCCGCGCGAGATGGCATAGGTCAGCGTGTTGGAGGTTTGCCACGATTCGGCGCCACTCTCCGCGACGACGGCCATGCCGTTTTTGGAGTAACCCCACGAGGTCGTCGAAGGATACCACTCTTCGGTCTTCGAATTCAGAATCGTACCGCCGCCGCTGATACGCAGCGTCAGGTTGTTGAGGATCTTGTATTTGAGGTAGAGATCTCCGATCGTACGGTTCTGGGTGGAAGCCTTGTAGGAGTCGTTGATGAAGGTGATGGGGTTCGTCAGGTTGTAGTTCTCGGGGTTGGATGCTTCGTCATCGTCGTCGCTCACGAAAATTGGCTTGTAGAGAACGAAACTCTGCACCAGTCCGTTGTACGAATTGGCACCTGCATTGGTGACGGCTCCCTTGGTCACGATGTGGGAGAAGTTGATCGTACCGCCGATGGTGAACTGCTTGCTGAGGTCGCTGTCGAAACGGATGCGGCCCGTGAAACGTTCCATCTGATTCTTCTTGACGATGCCTTCCTGATTGAGGTAGCCTGCCGAAGCGGCCACTTTGGTCTTCGCGCTGCCGCCCGAAGCGACGCCGATGTTGTAGCTCTGGATGATACCCGTGCGCATGACCTCCTCCTGCCAGTTGCGGCTGCGGTAGTCGGAGAAGTCCCTCACCTGATCGGGCAGGCCGTCGCCGTTGGTGTCGATACCCCACGCATCACTGGTCGGGAACTTTGCGAAACGGTAGTCCGCGAATTCCTGTCCCTGAAGCACATCGATCGTATTCGACATCCTGGCCAGGCCGACGCTCATGTCGAAATCGACTGAGGCTTTTTCGCCGCGCCCGCTTTTGGTGGTGATGATCACGACACCGTTGGCTCCGCGCGACCCGTAAATGGCCGTTGCCGACGCATCCTTGAGGACGGTGATCGACTCGATGTCCGATGGGTTGATGCCCGCCAGCGGATTGTAGCGCACGTTGGCCGACGTGTAGCTGCTCGTGGCGACTTCGTCGGCATTGACGTCAATCTGTACATCGTCGATGATATACAGCGGCTGTGTTCCAGCATTGATCGAATTGCCTCCGCGGATCGTAATGTCGATGCCCGCACCGGGTTCGCCCGAACTGGAGCTGACCTGCACGCCGGCCATGCGGCCCTGGAGCGCATCCATAAAGCTCGTGCCTTTGGATTTGGTGATCTCTGACGTGCTCAGCACGCCCAGCGAGCCGGCGACATTTTTTTTCTGGGCGTCGCCGTAACCGATTTGCACAACGACGTTTTCGATCTGGGTCACATCCTGCTGTAACTCGACTCGCAGATCGGTGCTGCTGCCGACCATGATGTTCTGCGGTACCATGCCAATAAACGAGAAGGTCAGGACGGATTGGTGGTTTTTGACGCTTATGGCGAAACGGCCTTTGGTGTCGGTCGTGGTTCCGTTGGTGGTTCCCTGCTCGATCACGCTCGCGCCGGCCATCGGTTCGCTGGTCGCGGCGTCCAGCACGGTGCCCGTTACTCGGAGCTGGGCATAGACGCTGCCGTACGTAAACAGGGCCGATAATAGTAAAAGTAGTACACTTTTCTTCATGGTTATATTCAGGTTGGTTTTTACTGGATGGTATGTCGTGGATCCGATGCCCCCGGAGCCGCCCGTGTCCGGGACGGCTCCGGAGATGTCGGATACGGAATTATCTCATTTCGGCGGACTCTTTGTCGAGCGGTGTATGGCGGATGCACCGCACGGAGTAGGCGTTGGTTCGCTGGTAGTTGTTCAGGTATATGCTGGTGCCGTTGAGCATGATGAAACGCGCCGCATTGGTGAAGATGTTGCCTGCGCCGGCGATGATGGGCATGTTCGTCCAGTAGACGCCGCGGCCTCCCGATACGGTTCCCCCGACGACCGCCTGTCCTGCCCACGGCATTTTGAGCGGGCTTCGGGCGAATACGGCAGCAAGATCGGTCACCTTGTAGGAGGTGTCGCCGTAAACCATCGTTTCGAGTCCGGTGACGGCTTTGGCCATCTCAATGAATTCGTTCACCGTCGGTACGCGGTAGCCCGGAGGGCAGGGATTGTTGTCCTGCGTGGCGGCATCGAGCGGCGCCGCATACGTCTTGTCCTCGAAGCGGCCGCCCCAGAGTCCGTCCCGGTTCGACGTGTCGTCGCGCGCCCAGTCGTGGGGCTCCTTGTTAGTTGGCATGAAACCTTCCCGACCCGACTCCCGGCGGTCGGCGGTGGGAGTGTTCAGCGGTGCGAGGGCATTGACGAATGAACCAGCCGTGGCAGAAGTCCATTTGGTCTTTTCGTGTCCGTCGGCTTTGCGCGACCACTGGAAGAGCGATCCGAAGGCCGCATAATCATTGGATGCGGCGGCGATGCTTTTGGCTCCGAGGTTGCGGTCGAGCCATGTTTGTTCCGTCGCCTGGCCGTTCTCGTCTTTGACGGTGATGTTTACAGGGAAATAGATGATCTTGTAATAGTCGTCATCCGAATCATAGTTGCGATCCTTTACTCCGATCACGGTCACTTCGCATTGGGCGGTTTTCTTTCCGCCGTCGGTGGTCGAGACGTGGATGGTCGTTTTGCCGTGCGATACGGGAACCAGTAGGCCGTTTTCGTCGATTTCGGCGACGAGCGGATCGTCGGAGATCCACTTGAGCTTTTTGTTTGTGGCGCTCTCCGGCAGGATTGTCGGGGTGAACTGGAAGTATCCGACTCCCGGATCAGTTGCGAAGTCGAATGTCTTGGACGTAGCGTCTAGCGTCAGGCTTTCAATGGGAATGCTGTTGTCCACGTCGTCGATCGTGAGGTGGATCGCGTCGTTGACGTGCATGTCGTTGGCTTCGGCTGTGAGCGTCACCTCGCCGAAAGCCAGCGCTGTGACCAGGCCGTTCTTATCCACGGTGGCCACGTTCGTATTGGAGCTGTACCATGCGATTCTCTGGTTGGTGGCATTTTCCGGCGTGATCGTAACCGAAAGCTGATATGTCTTACCGGGATTGAGGTGGAGTTCCCGAACGTCGATACTTACTTTTTCGACATGGATGAATTGCCCCTCGTCATCTTTGCAGCCGGAATGGACAGCAGCGATAGCGGTGATTAGAAAAGCGTAAAGAAGTTTTTTCATATTTTAGGGTTTGTTTGTTGGTTGCATACAGCGGATAAATCGCCTAATCTTATAAGCAAAATTATCAGAATGAATATTTTTTGAATCTCGTGTCGTGAAATAAATTAACGGGAACGGTTTCGGGAACGGTTTGATTAGCCGGGAGCGTTCCCGGAAATGTCTTCAAAAGTGAGAAAACCGCCCTGAAAAAACTTTTTCAGGACGGAATCGGGACTGATTGTATTATTTTCGGGATGCTCCTCCCGCTTCGCCGAATGTGCGTGCCGCGCTATTGCTGCGGCCTTATGTCGGTGGATTCGCGGATGTTGATTCGCGCGTCGAGTACCACCGTGCGGTTCGGGGCATCGGGATTCTTGATTTTTTCCAACAGCAAGTTTGCCGCCGTTTCGCCGATCAGGTCGAGGGGCTGGGCCACGGAACTCAGCTGCGGTTCGGTCAGTAGGGCCGACTGCGATTCCGAGAAGCCCATCACGGCGATTTGCTCCGGAATGCGGTAACCCCTCTTTTTGATGGCCTTGAGCGCTCCGATAGCGAGTTGGTCGTTGAAACAGAACACCGCGTCGGGAATACGATCGCCGTCGAGTATCATATTCATGGTCTCGAAACCGCATTCGCGGGTGATGCCCTTGCATTGGATGAACGTATCGGGTGCGGGGGCGATGCCGTGTTTACAGAGGGCGTCCTTGTAACCCTGGTAGCGTGTGGCTGAGTTGAAAATCCCTTTCGGTCCCATCAGGTGCAGCGGTCGGGAGCGTTTGGTTCTGTTGGCGTAAAGAATGTGCTCTACGGCGAAAAATGCCATCCGGAAATCGTCGATGACCACTTTGCTGGCTTCGACTTCGTTGCTCGGACGGTTGAAGAAAACGATCGGGATTCCGTTGTTGATTAGCCTTCGGTAATATTCGTCGTTGCGATCCTTTTCGGTGACGGAAAGGATGATGCCCTCCACCATGCTGTTTTCCAGCAGATGCAGGTTCTTGAGTTCGATCTCGGCGGATTCGCCTGACTGGGTGATCAGGACATTGAAACCCTCTTTCTCGAAGACTTTCTGTATCTGGATGATGATGCGCGGGAAAAACGAATTGACGAATTCGGGTACGACGACGCCGATGACCTTCGAGCGTCTCCGTATCAGGTTCTGAGCGTATGGGTTCGGCCGGTAGTTCATTTTTTCGGCCATTTCGAGCACCAGCCGTTTGGTCTCGGGCTTGACGTCGGAATGATCGGCCAAAGCGCGTGAAACTGTGGATTTGGATATGCCCAGAGCTTGGGCGAGATCCTTTATCGTGGCATGTTTTATCATTTCCAGCTTTTTCACGCAAAATAGTATTTTTTTTACAGTTTACAAAAAAATAAAGATTCCCGGTTCCCGGAAGATTATTCGAGCACGACGATAAATCCCGCATTCTCCGGCAACTGCATGACGAGTGGTTCCGGCGCCGGCAGTGAGACTTCGGCCGTTTGCAGCGAACCGTCCGCCGCGTCGCGGACGATCTGCGCCTTTCGGGCCGTCGCGGGGATGAATCCGGCGGGAATCGTCACCGCGGCGGGAGCGGTGTTCACACCGGCGATGTACCATGTGCCGGCCTTGCGGCGGGCGATGACGGCCAGCCGTCCGATCTCGCTTTGCGGTAATACGACTGTTTCGTCCCATACCGTCGGCAGACGGCGGATGATGTCGAGGGCAGGGCGGTAACGCTTGTCGCCGGAGAGGACGAACGGATTTTCAGCGATCGTCAACAGCGGCGAGTCGAGCAGCAGAGCGAACGCCAGCTGATGGGCGGCCGTCGTGCCGCCGGGCATGGTGAATGCGACCGGAGTGTAGTCCGCGGCGCCCAGTATGCCGCGTGTGAAAGGCAGGGCAGCATTGTGGCTGGCCGGAATGTTCTGGTTTTCGTCGCCGGGCACATAGCGGTTCGGATTGGGGGCGTGACCTTCGTCCCGCATCCGTTTTTCGTAGTTGGCCGTGATGCGGTTGAGTTCAATGCCCCGCACGCCTTCGCGGGTGATTTCATTGGGGTAGGTGCGGATTTCGCCCGTCGGCTTCTGGCAGCCGTGGAGGTTGACCAACAGTCTGCGTCGTGCCGCATTTTTCAGCAGGTGGGTATTGAAGTCGATCTGGCGTATGCCCTCGCCGTTCATGAAATCCACCTTGACACCCTTTATGCCGACCGCTGCGACCGAGTCCAGAAAGCCGCGCATCTGGCGGTAGTCGTCCGCCGGGTCGTTGAGTTTCTCCCAGTGGCGCCATACGAATAGCCCCACGCCGCGGGATTCGGCGTATCCGGTCAACTCCTGCAGGAATTTCCATTTGTCGGGACGTTCTTCCCAACCGTCGTCGATGGTGCTGTATTCGATGCCCAGAGACGATGCGGTGTCGATCACCCGCTTTTCGCCTTCGAGGGTCATGAAGCGGCCGTCGATGCCGCTCCACCAGCTCCATAACGAACGTCCGGGCACGATCCACGACGTGTCGGCGAAAAGTTCCGGATCGGGAGCCGGATTGAGACTCGTGATGATGTCGGTGTTTACCAGTGCATCGAGGTCGCGGGCGATGATCGTGACGCGCCATGGGGTGACGATGTCGCCCGACAGCTCGAATCCCTCCTGCTCGGTGAAGTCGGCACGCAGGCTGGCTCCGGCTTCTGCCCGCAAACGCATGCCGCTGTAGCCGTACAGCGCGGCTTCTGTGATCATCACGTATTCGTCAGGGGTTTGGTAGAGCAACGGCATGGTCTGCACGGGCCCCTGTCGGGAGACGATGTGCAGGCTGTCGGCCGTCGTGGATATCCATTCGCCGGCATAGGTGAGCAGTTTCCATTCCGAGTTCCGCTCGGCGAACCATACCCTGCTCCGGTGGGGTGGCCGCCATTGGGCCGCTTCCCCGTTGACGATCCGTTTGCCGTCTCCCGGCAGAATGAACCGGTAGGCGAAGCCGTCGTCGTAGAGACGTGTCTGGAGCTGATATGTATAGCCCGAAGGGCGATGCGTTACGTCGAAAAGGTATTCATTGCACCGATTCTCTGACACGGCTTTGCGTCCCGTGACGGAATAGGTTTCGTTGATTTTTCGTGTGCCTGCCGGGCGCAGAACCGCATCGCGGAACAACTCCGTCCCGTCGATGGTTACACCCATGGCCGATGTATCGATGATCGTGCGGCCGTCATGAGTTACGCTGTAGCTGAGACCTTCCTTGTCGGCGAATACCTCTGCCCGGATATTACCCGAAGGACTTTTTTGTGCGCTACTGCCGCAACTTGCGGACAGAAGGGCCATGAAGGCGAAAAATGCTGTTTTTCTCACGTTGCGTTATTTTTTAAGTTCCAGAGTTTCCCATTCGATAATTTCGCCCTGCCGGGTAAGGGCTTTTACCGCTATCTCCGTCCGCTCTCCGTCGATGGCCGCCGTATGTTCGAACGGATAGTGGGTGTCTTCGGTCTGCCGTCCGTCGATGGTGAACCAGACTTTCTGCAACTGCGTGTCGTCTTTGGTTAGATAGACGAATACGTTGTTTGCAGCCCGGCCGAAGCTGATCCGCATGCAGCGTACGGCGTCATCCTGCGTCGCGGCGTAAGAGGTTTGCCACTGTTTGCCAGCCGTGAAGAGTGCGGCGAGCTGCGGCCGAATCGGGGTTGGGGTTTCGATCCTGACTGCGGCGATCCCGTTTCCGGTGACGCGGATCGGAAAACGTCCGTCGACGAGTGGCCCCGATACGCCCCTGCCACCTATGACCTGTGTCCTGTAATGCCGGCCTTTCGAATGTCTGCTCAGGGCGTAATCCAGCGCGACCTCCGTTTCGACCGTTTCCGGAGACTGGTTCATGAAAACGATGTACAATGCGTCGTCGTCGACGGCCGAAATGTAGTTGAGTTGCCGGTCGGCCGGTGCCGCCAGCCCCGTCGGCATCCACAACCGGGCTTCGTGGCCGTAGACCGTGCCGGGGAGGTGACCGTAGAATTTGCTTTGCAGATAAGCGTATCCTTCAATGAATTCACCCGGGAAATTCACCTGTCCGTCGCTTCGGTACAGGGCCTGCGTGACGAGGAAGTCGTAAAGCAGCGATATGTGCGGCATGATGTGGTTGTAGTGGAAGGAGTTGGCGCCCAGTTCCATGTGTTCCCGAAGCGGGTAATCCGCCTTTTCGTATACGGTCGTGCGGGCCGTGTTGATGTGGTAGCCCGGGAAGTTGCGGTAGCGCCCTATGACGGCGTGATCCGCCGTGCGGGCCAGGAATTCGTCGCCCGTGTAATGCGCCAGCCGCAGCATCCATGCGGCATAGTTGGCCATGAAGATACCCCGATGCCCGGTACTCGTGCCCGAGGATTCCGGGGTGAGTCCGATTTCCGAAAGCCGCCATGCCGGAACCCGTTCGGCGGGAGCGTCCATCTGCGCATGCCCTTTCAATTTCAGGTATTGGTAGTGCGGGGCCTTCCCGTCGGGATTGACCAGAATGTTCCGATCCGGGACGGCTGGGGAATACCAGATGTACTGCGTGTAGAGTTTGGCCCCGCGGTGGGCGGCCCGGAGATAGGCTTTGTTACCCGTCAGTTCGTACATTTCGAGCAGGTCGATCCATTTCGGGGCGAATCCCGTCCAGAAGAAAAATCCTCCGGCTTCAGGATCGCGGAAATCGGTGGCCGGCGTGTCGATGCGTCGGCGGATGTATCGGTCGGCTCCCGCAACGGCTTTTTTCAGGTATTCGGTCTCTCCGGTGGCCCGGTAAAGGTGCATGGCATTTTTCCATGTGCAGCCTTCTTCGACGACATCCAGATTGCGAGTGCGCGTGGAGCCGTACTCCTTTTTAGCGAAGGAGAGTAGGTAAGGGGCGCTGCCTTTCAGAATGCTGCTGAGCGCCGTCAGTTCCGAAACCGGACAGCAAGGGCCGTTCATACGCCGGGAAGGGTACTGGATGTTCTGTGTCGAATCGGCACAGAAGAGCAGCTTTTCGCGCGACAGCACGTATTCGTATACCGGCAGCGCCCTTTCGAGAAGCATTTTCCGGTTGTCGTTCAGGGCGGCGATTTCCAGCGGATTGAGACTTGAAACGTTTTTCACTGCGCCCGGAACATCCGTCGAATAGGTGCAGCCCTTTTCGTTGTCCAAAAAACGGCTGTAAGGGCCGAGTACGTAGGAGATCATGTTTTCGATCGTCTCGTTGAGCGAACCGAGCGCATTGTTTCGGTTGGTTGTAAAGCCAAACAGGTTCTCTGCGACATTCCGGAGCGCATCCGTGGTGTCGCCCCGCTGTCCGCAGAGCAGTGCGGAAAAAGTGAGTTCCCCGCCTGGGGCAGTTTCGGAGCCGATGCCGCCCGGAACCGGGGCGAACAGCATCGGTGATGCCAAGCCTTTGCGGTCGCGCACGGCGACGCCGAAACGGCTGTTGGCGGCTGTCGGCAGCGGATCGAACGGAAATTCGGCAGGGTGGGCCAAAATGCCGTATGTCGTATTGCGGGAGGTGATGAACGCCGAAGGGACGGGACATCGGAATGCGAGCGTGAGGTAACTTTTGTCGGGAAACCGTTTCTCCTGCCAGATCAGCGGCTGCCAGATTTCGTCGGTTCGCTCCGGCTCTGTTCCCGCGAAACCGGTGAATCCGACCGAATACCAGCCTCCGGTTTTCGCCGTGAGACGGTAGGTGAGAAGGGGATGTCCCGTCGTGGTGTCGGCCGTCAGCTCCGCTGTGATGCGGAAAAGGGCGTTTTCGGGGTAGCCGAAAGTGACTTTGTGCCCTCCTTCCGCACGGTGGGAGGAGGGACGGATGACGATGATGCGTCCTGAATTGAAAATGTCGGCCGTCCGCGATTCGACGGAACCCTCGAGTATCTCATCGTCGAAGCCGTCGCCCGACTGATCGGCCCTGCGATCCGTGCGGTTCAGATCCGGGCAGTCGCTGAGCCATGTAGCCACATTGTACTGTACGTCGGGGATGCCCGCCGGACGCATTTTCAGCTGCGGATCCGTAGCCGAAAAGAGGACGGTGAATTCCGGCAGGTAGTCGGGCAGGAGGTGCTGTCCGCCGAACACGACCGTATGATCGGGTTTCACCCTGAATTCCTGTGCCTGTGCCGGGCGGTATGCTCCCGCCGCGGCCAGTATGATCAGCAGTATGCAGCCGGCTCTTGTCATGGTTCGAGGTCGAATTTCAGGGTTTGTATTCCGTAGCCCGGAAGGGTGATGCCGAACGTTCCGTCGTTGCCCGGCATGATTTTACGGCCGGTTGCGGGATCAGCGGCCGAAGCGGTGTCGATGCGCCTGCCGGGAATGGCCGCGGGATGCACCGTCAGCGTCGTATGCTGTTTCCGGGGCGTGCTGTTCATCAGGATCAGACAGAGTCTGTTCCGATCCGTCGTTATGGCCGACAGAACTTCGATGTCGGTATTGTCTGCGTCGAACAGTCCTTTGACCATGGCCGGATTCGCCAGCTCTCCGTATACGGTTCCCGGTTTGAATCCGAAGATCCGCTGCGGCCCGACTTTCGGGGTCATGAAACCGCGGGGAAACGAAATTTGGCGGCCGCTCCGCATTTCTGCTTCGGCGAAGACGTAATCGGCGATCCATCCCAGTTGCCACCATGCATGGTGCGGGAAGGGGCCGGGCCCTCGGTCGAACTGGCTCCAGTAATAGGTTGCCATATGCGTGTCTGGTGCGAGGTGCGCTTCGCGGGCTGTGGCTGCAGCTCGCGCGAGGTCGAGGAAAAGCCGGTCACCGGTCTCTTCGTACAGCCTTACGAACATGCCGCAATGGCTGGTGAGCAGGATCGGGCCGCTCTTGACCGCCGATCCGGCACAGCCACCGTGCTCGAAGCAGAGCCCGACCTGACTGATCTGCCATTCCTGCATCTTCCGCCCTTTGTATTCGATTTCACGGTCGCTCGGTGTCGGGTGTGTATAGATTGACGTGGTGTACATCCGGGCCGTGCGGAGTGCGGCCTCCCGGTATTTGGCTTCTCCGGTCAGGTCGTGCACGTCGAGCAGGGCTTGCACGGCCTGTCCCGTGGCGAAATCATTGATGAAACGCGCGTCGCCGCAGACGCCGGTGAAGGCTCCCTTGTCCACGGCGTTGCGGACGAACCAGTCGGCGCCCCGTACCGCGGCATCGAGGTATTTCCGTTCTCCGAGCAGTTCGTAGGCGACGACGAAGCCGTAGAACGTGGGGCGAAGGTCTTGCAGGTCGGTGAACAGCGGTTTCCCGTCGTGTTTGCCGTATGCCACGGCAAAACCGCCGTCGGCCTGCTGCAACGACAGCAGCCGTTCGGCTCCGGCTTGGAAGCTGTTGCGCAGCAGCGAGTCGTCCCGCTCGAAAAGCAGGATGTTTCCCAAGTCCATGAGCGTATAGTACGTGATGCCGATAGGTTCGATATGGTCACCCCATTCTTCGACGAACTTTTTCTTTTTCCACAGGTAATACTGTCCCATGGCCGCGCCGTAGTTGGGATCGTCCGCCGGGGCCTGCTGCATCAGTTTGAAGTTGCGCATGAAGGGGAGCCGCTCTTCGGTCAGCCGTGGATCGCCAGTCATCGAGGCGAGCATCCACGATGCGCCGATGTCGGAATTCTTCATGGCGTCGCGGTCGGATTCGACGACTCCCCCCCAGATAGTCCTGCGCTCCGATGGTCAGCCCCTTGTAATCGGCGGTTCGCCAGAAAGAGAGCGAATCGTCGAGAATGTAGTCCCAGATCGCTTTCATGCGCTTGTAGAGAGGAATGGCCGTATGTTTGAGCGCGAGCGAGTTTCCCAGACCGTAAATGTCATAAACGGCGTGTTTGTGCAGTTCATACCATCCCTTGTCCGTCATGCTGACGCGGAATCCAAATCGGACGGAGTCGCCTGCCTGCCTTTCTGATCCGTCCTGTCCGAGCACCGGATAGTAGAGCGTCGGGGAGAGTTCTCCCTGCCGGTTCATGTGCGAAAGGCCGCACCGCCATGAGATGCCGTGCATGCGCTTGTCGCCCGTATATTCGGAACGGGAGTAGCCACTGTCGGGAATTAGCGCCAGTGTATTTCCCCCTTTTTCGGTCATGGACGTAATCATCGTGGTGACCGTATTGTCGTTGCATACCACCGGAAGGTGGGGCAGCCCTTGTCCGTACATGTAGGCGAGGTGGAATACGGGCTGGATGTAGTCGCCTTGGAAGAAACCCGGAACAACGCTCCAGCCGAGCCGCTCTTCGGGAAGTATGGCCAGTGTGGGTGTGCTCACCGAATAGTATCCCTTGCGCGTTGGATAGAATACGCTTTCGACGCGTATGTCCGCCGGATAATCCGGGTCGGGACTCCATGTCGTGCGCAGGCGTCCCAGTTCGTTTCGGGCTTCGAAGCAGACGGTGCGTCCCTTCTTCCAGCCTTTTTCGGGGTAAAAGCGCAGTGCTTCGCCCGCACGGTTCATCGGCACGGAGGAGGTCGCCTTGTTGAAATCCTTGGCAATGTAATGGAACCGTGCAATGTCGAAGTCCATGGTGTCGCCGCTGCGGTTGGTAATCGTTTCCGGCTCCGTCGAGGGCTTTTCGTTGCTGAAGAGTATCGTATACGCCCCGTCGGGCAGTCCCCAGCAACGGCCTTGGCGGTCGGTAATCCGTGAAATTTTCCATCCTTCCGCAGTCTGCTCCCAGCGAATTTCCAGTTCTTTGTTCCTGACGGTCAATTCGTCAGAGGATGTGCAGGCGGTCGACAGCAACAGGACGAATGCGGAGAATATTTTGAAGTGCGGTTTCATGGCGTCGGTTTCTGATTCGAAGTTGTACAATTTATTCGACAAGGATACCCATCAGGGCCTTGTGTTTTCCGGGTTCGGAATCTTCCGGCCAGAAGCGGATTGAACGCAGCCTGTGCGGAGTGTCCAATGCGATCGTATTGCAGCTCTGGTGGTTTCCTTCCGTGTGGGACAGGAGGTTTCCGTTGCTGTCGGTAATGCGGTATTTGCGGATACATTGGGGCATCACCGAATCAAAATGCTCCATTTGCACGTTTTCCAGCGCGTGGTCGAAATCGGTGTCGAAGAACAGCCGGATTTGTTTGATCTCCCGCTCTTCGCCGAAATCGATGCGGATCGACGGCGTTTCGTCGTCGGGAGCCGGGATCCAGCCGTTGGGCTGTATGTAGGGACGGAAATAGCCGTTGAGGAGATTCTCCGCCCCGAAGCAGGTCAGCGGCGCGGAGAATTCGAGTGCGATGTTTTTTCCTTCGGGACGGCGCTTGGGACACCAAAATTCGAACGCATCGACTCCGATGTCCTCTGGCGGAACCTGCCTGCCGAAATTGGAGACCGCGGGATTGACGGTATTGAATACCGAAGTCAGGCCGGAGACGATCTCCGAACTCATCGGAATGCTAACGTCGGGATTGGCCATGAAGCAGATGAAGACGTATTGCGGTGCGTCGTAGCGCATTCCGAAATCGACGGTCAGCCTGTTTTCTCCTTCCCGGAGGTCGAAATCGAGCCGCTTGTCGGTCGTGTCCGGGGTGTAGTTGCCCCTGCGCGACGAACTGCGCAGTTCGACCGTCAGCCGGGTCGCCTTGTCCGCTTTTACGGTAAGACTGATGACCGGAACCGGGGCGCTGACCGGGATAAGCTCGGCGGCGGAGCAGTCCAGTCGGAAACAGGTGCCGTCGGGGTGCAATTCTCTGAGCGCAAACTCGCTGGATGCGGTAATCCGGGCTGTCGGGGGCAGCATGCCGCGGCCGAACCGCTCTCCCGGCAGAAAATGCCCGGTTCGGAGCAGTGCGGACTGCAGTTCGCCGATGCGTTCCTTGTCGATAAGGTCGGACGGTTTGAGTTTGTCGCGCAGGGCGATTGCGGCCGCCATACCAATCGCCTGACCTCCGTGTGCGGCAGTGCACATGACGCGCGTGGAGCCGTTGGCTACATGGCTGACGCTGATGATGCGGCCTCCGATGAAGAGGTTGTCTACGTCGGGCGTCACCAGACAGCGGTAAGGAATTTGGTAGATGCCCTTGCTGTGCCACTGGTTGCAGGCCCGTCCTGTGCCGTAAACGCCGTCGGCGGGGTGAAGGTCGATCGACCAGCCGCCGAACGAAACGGCGTCGTATTGTTCATGCTGTTCGATTATGTCCTGCTGGGTTAGCATGTAATAGCCTTTGAACCGCCGGCTTTCGCGTTTGCCGGGGAAAAGCCCGACCCATTCGAGCGTGTAATTCTCCATTTCCGGGAATTTGCCCGAATTTTTGATGTGATTCCAAACGCCGTAGACGATTTTCCAGAGTTCGAATTTGATTTTTTCGGTATCCCGGATCGTGTCCAGCCGTCCGCCGTACTCCAGCCACCAGTATTTGCAACCGTGCTGCGAGGTGTTGAAATATTCCGGATTCCGGAGCCGAGGGATCAGCTCCTCAACCTCCTTCAGAGCGAATTCGGGAGCTTCGAAGCGTACGGGGCAACCCGTGTCCTTGATGTAGAACAGGATGCTGTGTCCCAGCAGTTCGCCGTATTCGTTTTTGTCGGGTGCGAACTTCTCCCCGTATTCTTCGCGGTCTTCGGCTCCCATGCGATATTCGGCTCCAGCCATGTAGGCGAGCGCGCCGTCACCCGAACAGTCGGCGAAAAGATCGCCTTCGATCGTGTGGTACGTTCCGGTTTGCGGGTTGAACGCCGTGACCGATCTGACGGTGTGGTCGGATATCTCGGCGTCGTATACGCATGTGTTGAGGTAAAGCGTGATGTTCGGCTCGGAGAGCACCTTGTCGATGAGCACCATGTCGAACAGGACGGGATTGCCTTCCCGGTTGCGGAACGTGTTCTCGACCAGTATTTCGTCGATGACGCCCCCTTCGCGTGACCAGCGATTGTTATTGCCCATGTGCGAGGTGGCCCCCAGTGCCCACAGGCGGACTTCGCTCGAAGCGTTGCCGCCCAACACGGGACGATCCTGAATCAGTGCGACGTCGGTGCCCGCACGGGCTGCGGTAATGGCGCAGCATACGCCGGTAAGGCCTCCGCCGACGATCACCAGACTATGACGGCTGCATACTTTTGCCGATTTGCGTTTTTTTTCGAATTCTCCGATAAACATATGTTTATTTGTTTTTTGTCGTGAGGAAAATCAGGCCGCCCAATACCGTCAGAACGATACCCGTCGTGAGAGGAACGAGGGTCTCACCGCCGGATACGAGCGCGATAAGGGAGATGAAACAGCCCGAAATCGCCGCTCCGATGCCGATGATGCGGATGCTGTTGTTGTTATCCGTCCCGGCGTCCTCGGCGGCGGGTGCCGCAGTACTCTCTGCCGCAGGCATCGGGACGCAGATGCGCGAGCCGGACAGTTTATGATAAATTTCATAGCCGGCCAACAGCAGCGCAGGGAAGAGCACCCCGACCAGCATCTCTTCTGCCCGGCTGAGCGAGAAGCCGACGGTGGTGGGTGCGATGAATTTGAGTAACGCATTGACGGTCAGACTGGTGACGGTCGTGCTGAGGATCGCCCTGCCGTTCAGATTCTTGGAGAAAAGGCTCCAGATCAGCGGCAGATAGAGGGGAACTCCGGTAAGGGCCGCCACGCTGATTACGACATTGACGATGCCGCCCATCTTGGGGATAAGCAGTGCCACGGCGATGGCCAGCACTCCGAAGCCGAGTGTGGAGATGCGGGCGACTTTCATCAGCGTCGTCTCCCCGGCGGAGGGACGTAGCCGTTTGAATATGTCGTTGGTGAAGACGCCTGCTGAGATATTCAGCGTGGCATTCAGCGAGCTTGCGGTTGCGAAGATCATGCCGCCGAGCATGAGTCCGAGCATGCCGGCGGGCATCGTCTGTTTGCACATCAGCAGGTAGGCGTTTTCGTTTTCGAGTCCCGAGAGTCCGGGTTCGAAGACGCGGTAGATCATCGGCGGAAGCATCCACAGGATCGGGCTGAAGGTATACAGCACGCCGAACAGCATGCCTACCTTCTTCGCATCCTTGGGTGTGCGCACGCTCGTATATCGCTGGACGTAAGCCCAGTTCCCGCCCAGAAAGAAGAGGTTGTAGAGCATGAATGCGACAATGAACACCCAGTTGTATTCTCCTGCAAAGACGGTGAAGAATCCCTCCGGAACCCGTGCGAGGAATTCGGTAACGCCGCCCACTTCGCCGAACGCGAGCGGAATGACGATAATGACCGCGGCGAAGAGGATGATGAATTGCAGCACATCGGTTACGACCACGGCGCGAAGGCCGCCGAGTGAGACGTATATCATACAGAACAGTCCGAGTATCAGGATGCTGGACGAGAGCGGAATCCCGGCGGCCACTTCGATGATTTTGGCGATCGGATAAAGAAAGGAGCCGGTGGTGAAGATCGAGATGAAAAGGAAAATGTAGGTGTAAAGCTTTTGCGTAGCGGTTCCGTAGCGGCGTGTGATGTATTCGGCGGCGGTAAGGCAACCCGTTTTGTTCCAACGAGGGGCGATAAGCAGGCCGACGGCGAATCCGGCCACGGCCATCGTGAGTTGTATGGTGACGGCGACAAAGCCCATTGAGTAGGCGATCGACCCCCATACCACGAATGTCCCGGCCGAAAAGAAGCCCATGAACAGCGACAGTCCGCTGATCCACCAAGGGACATTGCCTCCTCCGGCGAAAAAACTCTTCATATTTTTGCCGGTCGAGGAGAACAGCGAACCGACGAACATGATGCCCGCCGCAAAAACGGCAATGGTTATGTAGTCCAGAATTTCCATAGCTCGGGTTGTAGTTTACGAACAAAAATAGAATATGCCGGAAGATATTCCGCACAATCGGCAAATAAAATCTTCGGGAACGATTTCGGGAACGATTGCGATTGCCGGGAGCGGTTGCGGAGCTGTCGGTTGCAGGACAGGGCGGTTCGCAGGCGAGTCCATTGCACCGAACCGATTTATTACTATCTTTGCAGGGCGGCCGGACACCTCAGTCAGACGCTGCGCCGGATCGTGTTAATAAATTATATATGGTAAGCATCATCGTTGCCGTGGCCGAAAACGGCGTGATCGGGGATAAGAATACGTTGCTCTGGCATATTTCCGAAGACCTGAAACATTTCAAGGCCGTCACGACGGGGCATCCCGTGATCATGGGCCGCAAAACCTACGAATCGCTCGGGCGCCCGCTCCCGAACCGTACCAATGTGGTCATTACGCGGCAGCAGGCGGAGATTGCCGGTTGCACGGTGGCGCATTCGCTCGGCGAGGCCCTCGCGCTGTTCCCCGGGGACGACGAGGTCTTCGTCATCGGCGGCGCGCAGATTTATGCGCAGGCCCTGCCCCTGGCCGACCGCTTCTACCTGACGCGCGTGTTCCGCGCTTACGAAGGCGATACGCATTTCCCCGAGTGGGACGAAGCGCAGTGGCGGCTTCTGTCGTCCGAATCCTTCGCATCGGGTGCCAACTACCCTTATCCTTTCGCGTTCGAGACCTACGAGCGCCGGCGAAATTAGGTATTTATACCACTGCACGGCTCGCCCGTATTCCCTACCTTTGCACTGCAAAGGTTTTTTTGTTGCATCCGGGACGGTTTCGTGCCCGGTGAAAGGTGAGATTATGGGAAAATATTTCGATATGCTGATGGAGGACGTACGGATGAAGGAGGGCCTTCACTCGTGCATGAACTGCGGTGTCTGCACGGGCGTATGCCCCGCGGCCGAGTTCTACAACTACGATCCCCGTCAGATCGTCAATATCGTGCAGACGCGCGACGACGATGCCATCGAGGAGTTGCTGAAAAGCGATACGATCTGGTATTGCGGCGAGTGCATGTCGTGCCGCCCGCGCTGTCCGCGCGGCAATACGCCGGGGTATGTGATTCAGGCGCTGCGCACACTGTCGCAGAAGCTGGGTTTCTTCGTCGAGAGCGAGAAGGGACGCCAGCAGCTGGCCCTCAAGCGCATCATCGGCGAAAATATCCTCCGCACGGGCTACTGCATCGTACCGCGGTTGGTGAAGCCCGAGCTGCACCCCGAGCAGGGAACCGTGTGGCAGTGGATCTACGATAACGACAAGGAGGTCTACGGACAGTTCACGCCCGTATACATGCGCCACGGCGCGGGTGCCCTGCGCCGTCTGGACGAACAGTCGCTCGAGGAGATCAACAAGATCTTCGAAGTCAGCGGCGGCAAGGAGATGTTCGACTCCATCGAGGAGCATTCCGACCGCAAGGCCCGGGAACTGGGCTACGGGGAGGGCGCCGACCAGCAATACATGATGGATGTCTTCCTCCATAACAACAACGAACATTATTGACAGATGATAAAGCGAAAGAGTTGGCAGGATTACCAGAAGGAGATTGCCGACGACCACTATTACTATGCCCGCAGCTGTATCCGGCAGAATTTTTTTCCGGGCAGCGAAAAACTGTTCATAGACATGCTGCGCAACGACTTGGGGCGGGATCTTACGGATGACCCGCTCCACTCGTCGTGCACGGGAATCGGTTACCATTCGGATATCGTGCCGCTCGAAACCATCATGACGGTCGTGGCACGCCAGTTCGCGCTGATGACCGAAGCCGGGTATGAGAACCTCGTGTCGTCGTGCATCACTTCGTTCGGTGTCTATTCGGAGATACTGGCCACGTGGCACGAGTTTCCCGAAACCGAGGAGAAGGCGCGCGAGAACCTTTACAAAGCCACCGGGCGCGAGTTCCGCAAGCCTGCGAGCCTGGCGCATACCTCGGACATCGTTTTCCATTTCCGCGAGCAGATCGCCGCACGCGCAAAGCATAAGCTGGTAAACGCCCAGACCGGGGAGCCGCTGCGCGTGGTGGAGCATATCGGTTGCCACTACGCCAAGATATTCCCCAAGTCGGGTATCGGCGGTTCGGAATTCCCCTATGTGCTGGCCGGCATGGTCGAGTCGTGGGGCGGCCAATGCGTGGACTACCCCGAGCGGCGGCATTGCTGCGGGTTCGGGTTCCGCAACTACCTGGTGCAGGCCAACCGCGGCTATTCGATCGCCAATTCGCACAAGAAACTCGAAAGCATGGCGCCCTACAAACCCGATTTCATCGTGGCCAACTGCCCGGGGTGCGCGATGTTCCTCGACAAGTGGCAGTATGCGATCGCCGAGATGGAGGGTACGACCTACGGCGAGAACGGCCACGGCATTCCGGTGCTGACCTACGAGGAGATGGCCGGACTGGTGCTGGGCTACGACCCGTGGGTGCTCGGAATGCAGATGCACCAGGTCGACGTCGAACCCCTGCTCGACAAGATGGGCGTCGAATACGACCCCGCGGCCAAATACCTCGGCCGCAACGGAAAATATATCGGTAAACCCGCGTCGGCTGTGGTCAATTGCTGCCCGACGGACACAATATACGACATCAGAGAATAATGAAGCGAGTTGCAGTCATAGGCGGCGGCGTAGCGGGCATGCAAACGGCCCTGCGCCTCGCAGAACAGGGCGTCGAGCCCGTAATCATCGAAAAGGAGGCCGAATTGGGCGGCAAGCTCCGGGGATGGCATGTGCTGTTTCCGTCGTTCACCCCGGCGTCGGAGATACTCACCGAACTGCGCCGCCGCATTGCCGAGCGCGGGATCGAGGTGATGACCCGTACCGAAGCCAGGGGGTTCAGCCGCGAAGGGGTTCAGCTCCCGGACGGGCGTATGCTGGCATGCGATTCGGTCGTGGTCTGCTCGGGCTTCACGCTTTTCGATGCCTCGATCAAGGAGGAATACGGCTACGGCATCTACGACAACGTTTTTACGACGGTCGACATCGAGCGGATGCTCAACGAGGGCCGCGTGGCGAAAGCCGACGGTTCGCGCCCTAGGCGCATCGCTTTTCTGCACTGCGTGGGCTCGCGCGACGAGAAGGTTTGCCAGCAGCATTGCTCGAAGGTATGCTGCATCACGGGGGTGAAGCAGGCCATGGAGATGCGGCAGATGTTTCCCGAGGCCGACGTGTTCAATTTTTACATGGATATCCGCATGTTCGGCCCCGGTTACGAGGAGATGTACCGCGAGGCACAGCAGAAATACAACATTCATTTCATCCGCGGGCGTATTTCGGAGGCGAGCCCGATGATCGACGGACGCGTACAGATCAAGGCCGAGGATACCCTCACGGGACGTCCGCTGCGCATGAGCGTCGACATGCTGATCCTGATCGTGGGGATGCGTGCCAACGATGACAACGCCGCTTTCGCCGAGGGTGCCGGGCTGAACCGTGCGCCGAGCGGTTTCATGGCGCCGCGCGACATGTTCCTCGGCAACGTGAAGAGCAATGTCGAGGGTATTTTTTATGCCGGGACGGTCACGGCGCCGAAGAATATCGGAGAGAGTCTGAACGAAGGGACGGCCGCCGCCGATGCTGCGGCCCGGTATGTAGGGGTTTAGCATATGGCAGCGATCAATTTCGGATATACCATTTCCAAGCCGCGGGCGATCGACATCGACCGCAACAATCTGCGTAAGAGCGACGAGATATTGCGCGAGATGCCCGAGTTGCAGGCCTGTATCGGTTGCGGCGCCTGCACGGCGGTCTGTACGGCGGGCAATCTCACGGAATTCAACTTCCGCAAGGTACATACGCTGGTGCGGCGCGGCGAATACCAGGGGGCTTACGAGGAGATGAACAAGTGCATGCTGTGCGGCAAATGCCGTCTGGTATGTCCGCGCGGGATCAATACGCGCGGCGTGGTGATGCTTATCAAACGTAAACTGGGGGACTTCTGACGATGACTTTTTTCGCACCATTCTGCATACCTTTCATGGTCGGCGCCGCGGTGATGTTCATCGTGTTGCTGTGGAAGTGGGGCCTGTGGCTCTACCGCCTGCCGCTCGCCGACAAGAAACGGATCCTGTTCGGGCTGCCGACCCGCCGTACCTTCTCGGCGATAGGGGAGGTGGTCAGCGAATCGCTGCTCCACCGCAGGATCTTCAGGGTCAACCCGCTGTTGGGCTACATGCACATGAGCCTGGCCTTCGGCTGGTTCCTGCTGATCGCCGTGGGGTGGATCGAGACCGTCGCCTACCTCGGGTTCCGCTATGTGCCGTTGCAGGGGCATGTCTTCTTCAAGTACTTTTCGACGGGGCTCCAGCATAAGCCGGTCTTCGATTTCCTGATGGATCTGTTGCTGCTGTTCGTCCTGTCGGGCGTAGCGCTGGCCTGGGGCAAGCGCTTTTTCTCGAAGAGGATGGGCATGCGCCGCACGACCAAGCATGTGCCGGGCGACCGCATTGCGCTTTCGGCCCTGTGGTTCGTATTCCCGGCGCGCCTGATCGCCGAAAGCACGACCTGCGCCCTTTATGGCGGCGGGGGATTCCTCACCGGTTCGCTGGGCGGATGGATGGCTGCGCACATGAGCACCTTCGTGCTGATAAACCTCGAAAGCGTGGCGTGGTGGTTCTACTCCTCGTGTCTCGGTGTTTTCTTCGTGGCGCTGCCGTTCTCCCGTTACATGCACATCTTCACGGAGATACCCTTGATCTTCCTGCGCCACTACAAGCTCCGCTCGACCGAAAAGGAGGGGTCGTTCGACAACTTCCAGGTCGAGGCCTGCTCGCGCTGCGGCATTTGTATCGACCCCTGCCAGTTGCAGAGCGTGCTGGGCATCGACAACGTGCAGTCGGTCTATTTTCTGCGCGACCGGCGATATAAGATGCTGCGCCTGCAGGTGGCCGACAATTGCCTGATGTGCGGACGCTGCGCCGAGAAATGCCCGGTGGACATCGACCTCAATACGCTGCGCCTCAATTCCCGCGATACGATGCGCAATGTCCCCGACGAAAAGCGCTACGGTTATTTCAAAGGGTTAGACCGCTCGTCCGGCGAGGGGAAGGTGGGCTATTTCGCCGGGTGCATGACCCTCCTGACGCCCCGTACGATGTCGGCGATGGAAAAAGTATTCCAGGCCGCCGGCGAAGAGGTCTGGTGGGCCGACCGCGAAGGGGGCGTCTGCTGCGGACGCCCGTTGAAACTGGCCGGTGAGACGGATTCGGCGCGCAAGATGATGCGCTACAATACGGAGTTGTTCCGCAAGCACGGCATCACGACGCTCGTGACCTCGTGTCCGATCTGCCTCAAGGTTTTCCGTGAGGATTATGCGCTCGAAGGGGTCGAGGTGCTGCACCATTCGGAATATATCCTGCGTCTGATGAAGGCGGGCCGTCTCAAGGTCGGGCACGGCTCGACACGTTATACCTACCACGACCCCTGCGAATTGGGACGCGGCAGCGGGATTTACGACGATCCGCGTGCCGTGATCGGGGCTGTCGGGGAATTGCTCGAACCCGCTGAAACCCGCGAAAACGCCCCCTGCTGCGGCTCTTCGGTCGCCAATACGGCGATCTCCGACGGTCAGCAGGTGCAGATCGCAAAATCCGTGGCCGGGCAGTTGGAAGCTACCGGAGCCGAGGTGATCGTCACGGCCTGCCCGCTTTGCAAAAAAGCCATCGGGCGCGGTACGAAAGGGGAAGTCCGCGACCTGGCGGAGATTGTCGCAGCCAATATCCGCTGATTGGGAATGACGGTGTGTGTTGCGGATGGGGTCTGCAGACGGTGTGTGCGTTTTCATCCGGCCCTGTTCCGGGTGGCAGGAAATCTGTGGAAAAATCAGCGTGGGGCTAACCTGCGAAAAATAATAAAATATTTTTTGCGGCTGATAGATAGTACGATAAGCGGTGTGCGGAGGGAACATGCGCAGAATTATTTGTAAAGTCCGAATATTTGTCTTATCTTTGCACACGCAAAAGCGATAGTACATCACTGAAGATATATCGCGGGATGGAGCAGTTGGCAGCTCGTCGGGCTCATAACCCGAAGGTCGGAGGTTCGAGTCCTCCTCCCGCTACTTAAAGGCCGATAACAAACTGAAATATAGTTAGTTACGGCCTTTTTTCTAAAATAGCCGGGACAATTCCGGGACAAAATATTTGTCTGAATTGTTCTGAAAATCAACATTCTACATTTTTGCGTCGGGTCGCTGACAGCGAAAATGTAAAAAAAATGTTGTCTGTAAAAACTGCGCGAAATTCTGCGTTAAACGAGATTCTCTCGTACACTTATCCCCGTTTGCATACGGGCGCTTGCTGGTTTATCAGTTTTTACGCCTTCGACCCAGCAAAAGGCGAAATGCGTCGAAAGCGGATAAAAATCAATTCCGTCGGGACGGCCTCCCAGAAACGGCAATATGCCGCGCAGGTATGTCACCGGCTGTCTGCAAAGCTGGAAGCTGGCTGGAATCCTTGGATAGAGGCTGATGCCGACCGCTCCTACAAACTATTTTCCGACACGCTGATACATTATCGAAATTACATCACCAAACTCTTGAATGACGGAGTACACCGGGCATCAACGCACCACGATTATATCTGTTTTGCTCGCATAATGGAAGAATGGAATGATAATCAGCGGGTGTCTATACGGTATGTTTATCAATTCGACCGGGCTTTCTGTGTTCGTTTTCTGGACTATGTCTATATTGAACGGGAGAATTCTCCACGCACACGCAACAATTATTTGGCTTTCCTTCGGTCGTTCAGCGCCTTTTTGGTGCAACATCTGTATATCAAAGAAAAACCGACGGATGGGTTGGTCAGTATTGGCAAGGCTTTGCTCAAGAAAGAACGCAAGGTTATTGCTGTGGATGATATGCAACGCCTGCATGATTGGCTTCAGGAGAATAACCGCTACTTCCTTTTGGTTTGCTACTTTCTGCACTACATGCTTATCCGTCCGAAGGAGATTGCCAAACTCCGGCTGTGTGATATATCCGTCAGTAAACAGACGGTCTATATTGACGATACAATCTCGAAAAACAAGCGTTCGGCATGTGTTACTATACCCCAGAAAATTATTGAGTTGATGGCCGAACTTGGGTATTTTGACGCTCCGAGTACCTACTATATTTTTTCCAAGGATTTCAGACCGGGGCCGGAATGGGTAAACGAAAAGACTTACCGCGACTTTTGGAGCAGGAAAATCCGCCCTGCTCTCCACTTTCCCAAAGAGTACAAATTTTATAGTCTGAAGGATACCGGAATTACCGCGATGCTCCGTGCTGGGTATGATACCCTTTCGGTTAAAGAACAGGCGCGGCACTCGTCGTTATTGATGACCGATGTGTATACGCCGCAGGATATTCGGGATGCAAATCCGCTTTTATTGAATTATCAGGGCGTTTTATAATGTGAATTTCTGGAATGTATTTTTGTTATCTTTGCCTAACCAACAGTAATAAATAATTTGGCGTATGCATACGGATGATTTTGATGGCTTTGTTGTTACTATAAATGGTACAACACACTATGTCGACGGGACTGTACCTGATAAAACATTGAATACAGTTTCTGACTATAACAGTTTGTTAAGGGATATGATAAATATTCCGACCATTCACGAGCATTATTATTCGAATCTGTCTCGCGAACATTGGGCGCAATTATGTGCTGCGATGGATGTTATTAGGGACAGCCAAAGAGCCATAGATAAATATCAGGAAATAGACCAAATCGATTACATTCATGGGGATGCACTTTACATTTATGGGCTTCTTAATGCATTTTACTTACAACAAGATGCGGCAACAACTATTTTTAAAATAATTTTAAAAAAGAAAGAACTAAATTATTTCGATGACTACCCAGAGATCAATAAGATTAGGAGAATCCGGGATGATGTGTGTCATGCCACAGATAGGAATATTATAAAAGGGAAAATAATAGCCCAAATATTTATAAGTCCATCAACCGTGACAAAAAACGGTTTTTGCTATCTAAAATACACCACGTCAGATGGAAATCGGAAAGTTGTCACAATTCATGTCGATATAGATGATTGCATTGCCAAGCAAGCCAATGACATTAAAGATATACTTTGTACGATCTGTAAAAAAATATTGTCATCCATTTCGCCTGATGTTCAAAAGGAGTATTTGGAGTCGTGGTCGCAAGCAATGAAGGCATTGTGATTTCTCACTCAATAGAGTACCAGACAATAAATCCCCCGCCAATGGCGAGGGATTTTGTCATTTGAAATATTTGTCCTTGAGTTCGACCAGCTTGTCCCAATAGGTGACGATCAAGCCGTCCATGTGGTAGTGGTATTCCCCGGCATAGTTGGGCACGCCTCCGAGCCGATTTGCCGACCTCTCCGTGTAAAAGTGGTAGTAGTTCGCCGCGCGGCAGAAAAGGCTATGCAGGCCGCTCGGAATCGCGAATACGGGCAACCATAGCCAGCCCCAGCGCCGCGACTGTCGGACGTGGCCGAACTCATGGTCGTATACCGGTTCCCGGTCGATGTTCCCCGGCGCGATAAAGACGTACCGCCCAAGCGTCATGCCGCCCCGGACATGCTTCGTCGCATAGAACACGGCCCCGCGTTGCTCGGTGATTTTCACGCGGTCGAAACAGAATGCCAAGTACGTAAGGCCGAGCAGGTTCTGCGGGAGCTGCCACAAGTAGAGTAGTACCGCCCATGTTGTTTTCAGAAATTTCTTCATCGGTTCCGTTTTTTAAGTTCGATATAATCGGTGTATACGATTCGCGTGTGCGGGTTCGACGACATGACCTCCTGCCGTATCGCTTTGGTTCCCCAGCGGATGAAGAGGAAGCGCCGCGGCACCCGATGCACGACCTGCCGAAGGGTGTCGATGCTCTCCACGCGGCACGCGACCGAGTCGCGCTCGATCAACCCTTCGACAGTCACCCACGGATCTCGCCAGCGGAATGTCCGCATCGAGTCGATAATGACTGCCCCGGCCGAAGTTTCCCGGACGACGGCCGTGTCCCGGAGCTTCGCCCGCAGCTCTACGACGGTCGCTGTCGCCGTCTTGGCCGTTGATTCCACCCGCTTGAGTTTAATGCCGAGGTCGCGGATGCTCTCGGCATCCGCCGCCCGGAGCCGCTCCAGCTCCGAGACGCGGAGATTCAGCACCATGTTCGACGCGGCGGCCTTGCCTGCCTTTGTCCGGTAGATTTCGACATCTGACATCAGCGCGGTCTGGTTCGACTCCAACCGACGGCGTTCGCGTTTTTCCGAGCGGAGCCGCGCACTCTGCACCCACAACAGGCCGCCCGCTATAATCAGGGCTATGAGCAGGAAGCGTTTCATGCCTTTTCGAGCGTTTTGGAGATTTTGAGAATCAGACCCGCATAATCCGCCGGCTTGGCTGTACAGTAGCCGCAGGCTGCAACCCGGTAGGCGAACTGGTACACGTCGTCCTTGTACGGCATCGCGGGGGCATAGCGTTCGGTCAGCAGAATTCGGGAGTGGTCGGTCAGACACTCCCTGACAGACGTATAATCTCGGAAGGCGCGATCCACGACATATTTGTAGCGCCCGTCCGGCATCCGCGTAATGGAGTGTACTTTGGGGAATCGGTGGCCCTGCTTGTCGTCGTCGAAGTACTCGAACGTCC
>OLOL01000085.1_pt1 | contig 89168 bp, 70 predicted proteins | sample 1673081 | NCBI WGS metagenome assembly OLOL01 (sample SAMEA3136753, study PRJEB25190) | human gut metagenome
TTTACCCTTACACCTGTCTTTTCCTCGATGATCTTCTGGATTTCATTATCATCATTCATTTCAGATCCCGGTACAGCAAAGAATGCATCAAACTCTTTCGCGCTTCCAGTTTCAGTGCCACCTTTTTTGCCACTATCATTGCCACATCCGGCAAACAGTGTTGCTGCCATGGTAGTCACAAGCAGCATGCTTACAATTTTTTTTCTTCTCATATTGTAATGTCCTCCCTTTTGATAACTTAATTTTATACTTTTTAAGTTTTCAAACAATCGGAGTAACTATAGTCAAAAACAGGGTAAACTATAGTTTCTAGAAAAAACTATAATTTACCCTGTTTTGCAGTAATATATATTATTCTCCACTTTGCATCTGGCGTCTGAAGCGCGCCGGTGTGCAGCCTTTTATCTGTATAAACCTGTTCACAAAATAATCCATATCATGATATCCGACTTCCTCTGCTATCTGTATTATCTTCTTATCAGTCCTAAGCAGAAGCTCTGCCGCCCGTTCCATCCTGTAATTGTTCAGATAATCCTTAAAGGACTGTCCGTATTTTTTTCTGAAAAGCTGCCCTAAGTATGCACTGTTTACATAATACTTCTCACTCAGGCTCTTAAGCGTGATGTTCGTGGCATAATTGTCTCTTACTTCCTTTTCTACCATGCCGATCACACCTCTTGACACATTTTTTCTAAGCTGCGACAGATAATCACCATACTCACAGCAAAATCTTGTCATATGTGCACGGCTTCCCCTCTCAATACCGGTCTTAAAGCTGCTCTCACTTATGAGTCGCAAAATCTCCTGCTGATTTACATTATCATCCTGCTCACTTGCCAGGTGTATGAACTGAAACAACAGATAATTGATATTTAAGTTCATGCTTTCCCCATTCATACCCATGCTGGACATCTCATCATAAAATGTGGCAACTGCATTTCTTATCTCAACATGGTTGTTCTGTTCCACTGTCCTAAGCAGCTTATCCAGACTATCTTTACAAAGCACTATTCCGTCTGCCGATATCTTTACTTCATCCTCATAGTAATATATGCTCTTTACTATGCGAAAGCCCTGAAACGACCTGAGCATACATGCATTGCCGTATGATCTGGCTATCTTTGATATATCTGATACTTTTCTTCCGACCAGCATAACTATATTCTTTTGTGTATTATCACATATATACCTTCTCAGATCCTCCAGATATTTTCTCTCGTTTTTTGCGGCTTCCTCTGCCATATAATCTGAGAATATAAAGCCTATGTCATACACTTTTTCATTTACCGATACATCAAATACACAATGTGCCGAATCAGCCCCCAGAAAAGCAACACAGCTTTCGTACATCTTGCGCTGTAAGCTTCTCATATCACTATCGAGTATCTCATCACCTGCCGGAAGCTGCTCCATCTGTATCTCAACATACCTTGCTCCACCCTCACACCTCATATTTTCTTTTACATAGTTCAGGTTTACTTCATCATATTTGCCCTGTATCAGAGATATCAGGTGTCTTGCAAGGTATGCCTGTTTCATCTTTTTGTTATCTTCGTTGATCTGGTTTTTCTCGTTTTTGAGCACAAGAACCTTGCTTAGTACCTTAAGCAGCATCTCCTTGTCCACCGGCTTTAGTATGTAATCCGTACAGTCATTCTGCAGGGCCTGCTGCGCATAGCTAAAATCTGCATAACCGCTTAATATCACAAAATACACATCTGATTTTTTATCTTTTCTCAAAGTCTCAAGTAGCTCAAGTCCTGTCATCTCCGGCATCCTTATATCGGCTATGACCAGATCCACATTCTCATTTTCCAGAAACTGCAGGGCTTCCTTTCCATTTGAAGCCGTTCCTGCTATCTCAAATTCTTCATTTTCCCAATCAATGAGCACCTTAAGCCCCTGTATTATGAAAGGCTCATCATCCACCAATAATACTTTAAGCATTTTAAATCTCCCTATAAATATGTTTCCGGTATTTTTATCATCACAGTCGTACCGCAGCCTTCCTCACTGTCCACATCAAATACTGCTTTAGATTCCGTTACCATTTTGATACGCAGGCAGGCATTTATCACACCCACTCTGCCACCGGTCTTTAACATATCGATATCTGCATTTTTCATGTTACTTTTCATTTTTTCAAGAGCATCCGGATCAATTCCGCTACCTGTATCCTCAACCTCTATATGCATGAACCCGGCTTTTTTGAATATACGCACAAATATCCAGCCCGAAGCAGCTTTACTTTCTATGCCATGCACACAGGCATTTTCAACAAAGGTTACAAGCGTAAGTTTTGGCACCTGACATTCCATGCAGTCTGCTTCTATATCTATGTTATAGTTCAGTCGCTCGCCAAACCGGTATTTCTGCAATGCCAGATAGGCTTTTACAAATTCACATTCCTTTGCAACGGTTACAGCATCATTTCCCCACTCCACATACTGTCTTTGCATGATGGCGAGTTTTTCGACCATATCAGCCGTCTCATTTTCCTTTTTCAGCAGACTGTGCATTCGTATGCTCTCAAGCGCATTAAACAGAAAGTGCGGATTTATCTGGCTGTGCAGTGCAAGAAGCTCTGCGTTTTTCTGACTTACAAGCATCTCCTGCTCTTTTAGCTTATTCTTATATACAGTCTGGATCAGCTCATTTGTGCGGCTTACCATCCTGTTGTAATTTTTTATCATGCTGCCGATCTCATCTTTGCTCTCCCTGTCAGTCATAGATACAAGCTTTTCGCTGTCAACTGACTTAAATACCTTTGAAAGCTGTAATATCCTGCTCGTAAAGGAATGGTTAAAGATACTGAACAGACAAAGTGGAAAGAATACATTTATAAGCATCAGAAAAACAATAATCGGTGCATTGTGCATAAGCATGCTCCATATATTACTGCGTGTCTTAAACACATATATATCAAGATCACAGCCATACAAAGAGAGCTTCTGCCTGTATACGGAGTCGCTTATTTTCCCAATCGCCTCCAATGTCTTAAATGGTTTGTTGACTCCACTGTAGGCCCCATTTGACAGCACTATGTCATCTCCATGGCAGATAAGCACTTCATTATCATAATTCATATTCTTAAAAGTACGCATCATGCTGCCATAATTAAACTCTATCTTGAGTACCTTTTCGATATCAGATGAGTAAAAATCCAGCTTTTTCATATAAATCATATGTCTTTCATCTGACAATCCGGCTCCGCCTTTTTCATATACAAAAAAGAGTCCTCCGCTTTCCTTCTGCTCCAGAAGTCTGTAAGAATCCGTATTTCTTACAGCAGACATATCATTTACTTTTCCGCCATTTACTATTGTAGGATTGTCAGCATACAGGAAAAATACTATATTGCTCATTCCAAGTGTGTTTTCAAAAAGTGTATCCTGAAAGAAGCTCTGATACTCTGATACATACTCAGCAGAGCTTGTGTATTCCTTTGATATAAAATCGTCTATGCGCTTGCTGGTGTAGATACTCTTAGCTGCCTCTTCTGCGTTATTGACCATGCTGTTCAGATTATATCCCACAGCACTTGCTATGCTCGACATTTCATGTCTGCTGCTTTCTTTTTCAGCATTTTCTACGATGGAAAGCACCACTGCATCAGTCACTATGAGCGGCAGCATGACACAAAGTACATAAAATATGTAGAATTTTTTTCTGAGTGAATAATCATCAAGCTTTCTCTCAATGGCATTCCATATTGGTCTTCTCATAAACAATTCCTCTGAAATCACTTAAAGGAGCCGACATATGTCCGCTCCTAAAGTCTGTTTTAACTTGTCATTAATTATAGAATAACATATTTATTATTAATAATCTACCCCTGTTTTCTCTCCACATCTTGTGATATCAATGCGCTCTGTCCGCTTGCCTGTGAGCTTTGTGCTTCTGTCATCAGGCTGCTGTCCTCCTGCGGATATCTCATAAATTCCCGGCACAGCTACACAGCTTCCATCCTCTTCTATCACAGCAAAGTCCCTTGGCGAAAGAGTCAGCTTTACTTTCTTAGTCTCATATGGCTCAAGCTTTACAACCTCAATCCCCTTTAGCTGATATCCCGGCTCATACTCTGCAGCATCAACGTGCCTGATATAGAGCTGAACTATCTCATTTACAGTATATCTGCTGTCATTTGTCACATTTACAAACACCTCAACAGGTTCGTTTACATCACTTTCTGCTTTATCCACTGACATTCCATCATAGTTTGTCTCACCATAATGCAGTCCATATCCAAATGGATATAACACATTCTCATTTGTATAGCGGTATGTCCTGTGAGCCATTGAATAATCCGTAAACTCCGGGAGATTTTCGGTGCCCTGATAAAATGTAACCGGCAGTTTTCCACTCGGACTATACTCTCCGAATATAGCTTCCGCAACAGCCTTTCCGCCTCTGGCTCCCGGATACCAGCTGTCTATAATGGCATCCACATGCTCTTCTGCCCAGGAAAGATCTATCGCACTTCCTGCTGACAGCACAAGTATTACCGGCTTTCCTACTGCTGCAACAGCCTCTAAAAGTTCCTCCTGAAGTCCCGGAAGCATAAGCCCCAGCTTGTCACCGCTTGCATATTCATTTCCGGCATCACCCTCTTCACCTTCTATAGTTGCATCAAGTCCAAGACACATTACGACCACATCTGACTGTTCTGCCATGATGAGGGCTTCCTTAAATCTGTCCTTTTCCTCTGCAAGTCCCTGTACTTTGTCCTTGTACAGATGGCAGCCCTCTGCATAAAGCACTCTTGTATCCTCTCCAAGATATTGCTGCAATCCCTCAAGTGGAGTGATATATCTTGATGAGGTACCATAATAATTTCCTATAAGCGCATCCCTGGAGTTGGCATTTGGTCCGATGACCGCAATAGTTTTAACATTTTTTCTGTCGAGAGGCAGGAAATTGTCCTTATTCTTTAAAAGTACAAGACTTCTTCTGGCAGCCTCCACAGAAAGCTCCACATGCTCCTTACATTCTACAACCTCATACGATATGTCCTCATATGGCGATGGATAATCCTTCATCATGCCCAGACGGATACGCACCTCCATCAGCCTTTCTACTGCTGCCGTGATCGCCTCGTCTGAAACCAGTCCCTTGTCATAAGCATCCTTAAGATGTAAAAATGCACTTCCACAGTTCAAGTCACAGCCGTTGTTTACAGCCATAGCAGCCGATTCCTCAACTGTATCCGTCACATGATGGTGTTCGTGGAAATCAAGTATCGCCCAGCAGTCTGACACCACATGACCTTCAAATCCAAACTCGTCACGCAGTATATCCTTAAGCAGTGTCCTGCTTCCGCAGGCAGGTTCTCCATTTACCCTGTTGTAAGCCCCCATGACAGCCTCAACCTTTGCATCCTTTACACATCGCTTGAAGGCATACAAATATGTATCATACATATCATGCTTTGATGCTTTCGCATCAAACTCATGTCTTATGGCTTCCGGACCGCTGTGTACCGCAAAATGCTTTGCACAGGCTGCCGATTTTAAGTGATCCGGATCATCTCCCTGCAATCCCCTTATATATGCGCAGCCAAGCTTACCTGTCAGGTACGGATCTTCCCCGTATGTCTCATGTCCCCTGCCCCATCTTGGATCTCTGAATATATTTACATTAGGTGCCCAGAAGGTAAGTCCCTTGTATATTCCGTGATCACCCTTTTTTGAAAATTCATTGAACTTTCCACGGCCCTCCGTTGATACAACATCTCCTATCTTTTCTATCAGGTCAGTATCAAAAGCTGCCGCAAGACCTATCGCCTGAGGAAATACTGTAGCAACACCGGCTCTTGCTACTCCATGAAGAGCCTCATTCCACCAGTTGTATTCCGGTATCCCCAGTCTTTCTATAGCCGGTGACTCATACAGCATCTGACTTATCTTCTCATCTATTGTCATCTGCGATACTAGTTTTTTTGCATATTCTATAGTTTTTTTACTCATAGTGACTTCTCCTTTAATTTATATAATGATTTTACCAGATTCATGCAGTATTTTCTTTCTAATTGTTGCCCCACAATGTTCAAAAATTGCTATTTGTGCTATAATAACTATATTCACGCAAATGCGCATAAATATCAGCCGTATGGAGACAAGTATATATGATCGAAAATCTGAATGGAATACATGAGACAGTAAAATATAAAGAAAACAGCAATGTAAAGCTTTTTATAAATGCGGAAGCAGAAGATTATCCCATTCACTGGCATACTCCCATGGAGATTATCATGCCACTTGAAGGCGGCTATACAGTGCAGATTGGGGATGATTTGGTACATCTTAATGAGAGTGATGTTATCTTTATAGCTTCCGGTGTAAAACACAGGCTTATCGCACCTGACACCGGAAAAAGGCTTATCCTGCAGATTGAGTGGTCTGCTGTCTCAAAAATAAAGGAATTAAATTCCATACTTACCCTTATAGCACCTGCTATAACGCTAACCCCGGAAACTTCCGGTAATATCCACAGCAATATCCGTAAACTGCTGCTTGATATAGCAGATGAATACCAGACCGACTCATTTCTATCAGAAGCCGTGATCTACTCCAAAATGCTTGAAGTACTTGTCCTTATTGGAAGACATCATACTGCCAGCAGTTGTCATTTTAATGTCGGCAGACACAAGCAGCAGGAATATCTGGAGCGTTTTCTGTCTATCTGTGAGTATATCGATGCACATTGCACTGAGGACATAACACTTGATGAAATCGCAAAAATAGCCGGATTCAGTAAATATCACTTTACCCGGCTATTTAAGCAGTTTACCAATAATACCTTTTACAAATACTTAAATCAGAAAAGAATAGAACTTGCCCTGACCCTTCTTGCTGATCCCAATATATCGGTCACCGAGACTGCAATGCAGTCAGGCTTTGCAAATCCATCCTCTTTCATAAGGGTGTTCAAATCTGAAAAGGGCTGCACCCCGACTGAATTCCGCAAAATGTTTACTGGGTGAGCATTATGTAAGAAAAGTCTGCATAGTTATCACTATTGCTGCCATTTGAGGATGCATACATACCGACCGTACAGCCCACAAAGCCACCTGCTTCTTCTGTGGTATATGGCAGCAGACTTATTTTTTCTGCGACTTTTACGCTCTTTTCGGCCGTACCTATCCATATAGATGCTTCCTGTTCCTTACAGATCATACATATATTCCACAGTGGATTTTTTTCTGTAATGCTGTACTCCATAATATCTGCCACTGCTATCTTTTTGTCAGTTCCCTTAATATGTGTAGTCACCACAAATACCAGCCTTCCGGCTTCCATTGTTATCTCAGCGCGAAGATGATTCTCATTGTTCTGGAAAAGTACAAGTCCTGCCGTCTCATTATCCGACTGTGGGATAAAACGCACTGCTGTCTTTACCGTAAACTCATAGCCCTTCTGTCTCAGTCCAAGAAATGCGCTTGTGCCAAGATCAGTGATCTGCTCTTTGTTTGTGTACAGTCTCAGTACACCCGGATTTTCCTTAAGGGAGTAAAAAGACTCGTTGCGTTTTCCTATTCCAACCAGCCTCTTATCAGGCTTGGCTTCGCAGAAAGTTATAAAATCATTTTCTGATATCTCATCTATAAATCTGCACTCTTCAAGCGGTATATCTACCGTATCCTCAAGATGTCCTATCCCGGGTGCTATTACCGGCCATTCGTTTTCCCATATTGTTTTTGCAATAAAGGTCTCCCTGCCCATGCTGCTGTGCTTTTTGCATGGTCTTGACGCAAGCATGACCACATACCAGTTTCCGTTTATATCATCCACCAGATCACCATGTCCTGCATAGATGACCGGATAATCCATTCCCAGATTTCTGTGTGTAAATATCGGATTTCTCGGACATCCTTCAAACCATTTAAAAAGCTCCTTGCTTCTTGCTATCGTTATACTGTGCTCCGGTCCAGTGCCGCCCTCTGCATGCATCAGATAATAATATCCGTTTATCTTGTAGATATGTGGTCCTTCCGGCCATATGCAGCCCTTTACAGCACCTTTCCATATGGCCATGCTCCTGCCCTTAAGCTTCATGGTTCCAAGATCAAGCTCCTGTATCCATATCTCCCAGTCTCCATTGTAACGTACTCCTTCAGGGTTTGGGCGTGTGCCACAGTAATAACATCTGCCGTCATCATCAAAGAAAAGGCTTGGGTCTATTCCGACTGCTTCTTCTCCCAAATAATACGGATCAGACCACGGTCCTGCCGGATCCTGCGCTGTCACTATAAAATTGCCGCCATGCGATACGTTGGTCGTTATCATATAAAAAGTTCCTTCATGATATCTTATGGTCGGTGCAAAAATACCTCTCGATATTTCTTCATTTTCCACGCATAGCTGCGATGGTCTGTCAAGTATATTGCCAATCTGCTCCCAATGAGCCAGATCCCGGCTATGAAATATGGGAACACCCGGTGCATACACAAAGCTTGATGTCACCAGATAATAGTCTTCCCCGACTCTGCATATTGATGGATCAGGATAAAAACCTGAAAGTATTGGATTTTTTGCTGTTACCATGTCTCTTACCTCTCATTTCCTATAATACATATCCAAAGCCCAGTATCGTAAACTGCTTGTCTCTGTCTTCCTCTGCAATTTCAATTCTTACAACATGATTTTCACTGGTCTTATTGTTAAATATTATTGCCGCATTGCAGTGCTGCCAGTTATTGATATGTGGATCAGCCGTAAAATGATATTCTCCGTCCACATATACCTTCGCCTTTCCCACGTTTACTTCTCCCGAATCCTTAAATACAAGGAGAAGTGCCCTGCACTCCATCTCAAGCTCGAAATACACTTTTTCCCTGTTTAATGTATTTTTTGTGCCATCATACATCCAGTTATACGGGAATTCCGGAGTCAGCGAAAGCTGATCATCCATCTCAACGCTTTGCAGCTGTGTATCTGTCGAATCGAAGCCACCCTCGTCAATATATGCCTTTGCATATATATCCTTTTTGTCGAGCAGCCTTATATTTTCAAAGCTGTTTCCTATTACCGGTGCAAGATTTAGGTTTTCCTGCAATATTTTTTCCTCTGTCAGTCCCAGTTCAAATGCATTCAAACTTGCATGCCCTGCCTGATCTATTTTTTCAAAAAGATACTCTATGCAGTCTGCCATGACGGAATGGCCTACATTGCCCGGATGAAACATATCATAGAAGAACTGATTTTTGCTTATTACCCTTCCCTCGTCATTTTTTAATGCAAACTGAGGGGAAACCGCATCCAGCACGCTTACCATTGGCAGATCATAGAGCTTTCCAACCGGGCTTAGGCGGTCTTGAAGGTTCCAGTCATTAGCAAATACGGAAAAAAGCAATATGACTGCCGGTTTCCATGGCAGATTAAGTACTTTACGTACAAGGCTTTCATAACAGTCACCCTTTGTCTCATCCCCCTCATCATTTACAGCAAATTCAATAACTACTATATCAGGCTGCTGTCCGTCTCTTAGTACATCCCTGTCAAATCTGATCATTCCCAGCTCCGATGGTGTGCCACCCACACCTGCTTTTATGAATTTCACATTATTCTTTGCAGAAAAACGCCTCTGGAAAAGCTGATAGGATTTGTATGCGTAGCACTCTGTATTTATAGGTGTCGCACCTGCTCCCTGTGTGATAGATCCACCGATGTATGCAAGTGTTACCTCTTTTCCGGCTCTTGTCTTTTCGATGGCTTTTCTTATGCGGTATACATTTCCCATATTCATAAGCGAATGGCTTATCATGCTGCAGTATTCATCAGAGTTCATATCCACCTCTGTTTCCTCAATATCTGCCGGAGCCTCATAGCCGTCATTCAGATACAGTCTGACACTCGCTTTTCCCATGATATCCGGTGTATTAAATATGAACTTTATCTGTCCCGGTATATCATCATCCGGTGTCCACTTATAATCTGACAGGTATATCTTTCTCTCCATTCCATCGCCTGTCAGCTTTACCTTAAGATTAGTACCGCCTCCGTACAGGTCCTGCTTTCCGTACATCTGAAACACAAATTCGATCTGTTCGTTTTGATTATCTGTTTCCACAGATACACCTATGCTGTGTACAAGCCTGCCAAAACCTTCCACCGTCTCTAACAGCCCCAGTTCCTCTTTATTTTCTATATTTCCGGCTATTTGTGCACTGTTTATCAGTCTTCCGTCGCTTTCATATATAAAATGTATAATGCTTCCATCTTCCTGTACTGAGCCGTATATATCCTTATCCTTCATGATGTAGAAATACGGTCTTTTTCTTTCGGGATCCTTTGGTGCTTTTGGCCCTGCCATCTTTCTGCCTCCTTGTTATGTCGATTTTATCAGCTATAATGACTATATGATACAAAAACTCCCGGTGCTTTGCACCGGGAGAAATTATAGATATTTGTCCTGTCTTTTATAGTTTATGACTGCTTTCTGCTTCTTCTTAATCTTGAAGCCCCTGCCATCGAAACTCCTGCAAGAAACAACACGATAAATGCTGCCGTTGCTGATTGATCTGATGTCTTTGCAGCTTTTTTTGCCGCCGGCTTGTTTGCTAAAGGCTTATTTGTGCTGCCTGTTGCCGGTTTATCCGCTGACGGTTTATTTATAGCCGGCTTGCCTGTACCCGGTTTTTCTGTATTACCTGTTGATGAATTATTTGTACCCGGTTTTTCTGTATTACCTGTTGATGGATCATCTGTACCCGGTTTACTATTATCATCAGACACTTCATCCTTTGCCTCTGCTGCAAGCTCTATTGTTCCGTATACCGATGATTTAGACCAGCCCATGCCTGTTTCATCATTCCAGCTTAAGGTTCCGATTCTTGCTCCTGAATCATCAGCATCATTTATCTGGAACTCAAGACCAATCCTGTCACCCTCTTTTGGCTTTATGTCTGTCCACTTGAAGGCTGCCTCAATCACATATCCATCCCCAGTCACTTTTGCGGCAGATTGTACATTTTCCTCGAGACATTTCTTTCCATTGAAAGAATGCTCATTCTCATAATTGATCCTGTACTGCTTATCATCGTCATCATATGACTCTGTCTTGGCATTATTCTCATCGATAAATACCTCGAGTGAATCCTGCTGATATGCCTCTCCACCGGCTTTATTAAGCACCGGATCTTTAACTGTTGCATATACATAAAGGTTTTCGTCATCCCACAACACCTTGGCATCTGCTGTTACCTTAGCTCCAAGGTTTATTGTAAGAGGAATAGCCACAGCCTTATCCCATTCGCTGTCGGCTTCTCCGTCGATCTTTACCGTTGCTTTTGTTGCTTTTTCAACGCCCGGCTTGAGAGTAGCCTTTGCATAATATTTGCTGCTTGTCTCCTGCATTTCTTTAAGGTCATTAAAGCTTACAGCTTTATCGTTATTCATAACTTTTACATCCATGCCGATAGTCTTTGCAACTTTTAAATCAGTCATAGGTACTTTGATGGTCGCACGGTATCCACCATCAACAGCCTGTGCCTCAGAACGCTTAACTGTCTTCTTTACCGGTGTCACATCTCCTGCTGAGTTTGTCTCATCCACATATACTGTAACTTCATCCGTATCATTTATTGTGGCATCCTTTACGCTTACAAGTACATTTAATCCATCCTTATCCCATGTTGGAATAAAAGCTGCCTGTGTATCATCATCCGAAAAACTGTATTCTGTTCCGGACATTGTATCACCTTTCTGCTCAGCTACAACGATATCCTGTATTAACGGCTCAAGCTTTGTAGCATCTACATAAGCCCAGTATGCAGGCTTTGCCTTGTATTTTCCATCAAAAAGCAGTGGGCACTGCTTTGATCCGTCAGCTCCGCCACCAACATTTGACTGTGAATGAAGCCATGAATTTGGCTCAATAACTCCCCACACAGTGATTCCTGCTACATTTGTACCGTTTTTCTTTAAGTCCTTTGCAGCATCAAAAAGCTGTTTGTGACAGTATGCCATCTTTGTATACTCGCTCTCTTTTGATGCTGCTCCTGATTTGTAAGCTGCGCTTGCCTGGAAATCCAGCTCTGTAAGCTGAACCTTTCCTGCTGCTTCGGCATATTTTTTTGCTACTGTCTTAAACTGTGCTGCTGAGAAGCTGTCCACACTGTAATGTGCCTGCATACCAAATGCATCAAGTCGTGTTCCCTGTGCTGATTTTACATCACTTATGAGCTTTATGATTCCTTCTGACTTGATATTGTCTGTCTCTCCGAAATCATTGTAGTAAAGTTCTACATCACTAGGCGCATATTTATTCGCATACTTAAATGCATTGATTATGAACTCATTGCTCTGGTATACATGCCACCAGCTCGAATTGTTCCCATGACGTATCTCATCAAGGCTTTCTGCCGGGTTTACCTTATCAGTACGATATGTATTGCCGATAACGGCCTCATTTACTACATCCCAGCCATAGAAAAGTCCGTCGTACTTTTTATTTGCTGCCTCTCCGAAGTAGTGGTCGAATACACTTGAGATATACCACTCAAGTCTGCGGTTCATAGTCGCTTTATCTACATATGGCTTACTGATATCATAGTTCTCATGGAAGAACCATTCCGGAGTCTGTGAATGCCATACGAGCACATGACCTCTTATGCGTATCTTCCTGTCAGGATGTGCCGCATTCCACTCCAAAATCTTATCTACCATCGCATCAGCTCTTGAGAAATCAAGGCTGTCCCCTGCATCATTTACCACCGGTACTTCAAGATCCTGCCCATCAAACTGAACTGTTTTTGTTTTAACCGACTTCTCAAGCTGATAATTAAAAAGTGCATCCGGTTTTAATTCATTTCCAAATGTAACCGCATTAAAATGCTTCTCCACAAGGTCCATGAGCGTATTGTCCTTAATCTCATCTAACATGATACCTGTTCCTGCGATTGCATTTTCTCCAAGAGCATCACTGCTTGTGACAGATTTTTTCCAGTCCTCAATATTCTGCTCTATCTCAGGTGGTGTCTTTGGTGTTGTATCAGTTTCCACTGTCACACTAACGAGGCTGATAGCTGATCCCGAACCGGCATTATCAGTAGTCATAAGACCAACTGCTACCATATCACCTTCACCTGTCGGGCTTATCGAGTATTCATCTGCGCCTGTAAGTTCATACTTCGTATTTGCGCCATCAGCATCTTCATCTCCATTCTTGTAGACCTTTAGTGAAACTGATCCTTTCTGATCCTTCACATTAAAGGTCACAGATTTTACAGTTGACATATCAACAGTCTCCGGCAGTCTCCATTTAACCTGATCGTACTGATTGTTAAATGTCACTTTCCACACACCATCTGTCAGCTCATAGCCGGCATTTCCCCAGTCTACTGTCAATTTATCAGCTGTGTATGTCGTTTTCTTTATATTCTGCTGAACTTCATCAGCGAATACTAACGACTGCGCCTGATACGCAGGTATAAGCTGTGTGACACCTGTGGCAAGCATAGTACTGCATACCGCAATACATGCTCCTTGTTTCAATAGTTTTTTTCTTTTCAACCCCATGTCCTCCTTACATGTGTATTTGTAATTTCAAAAATACTCTACCATAAGAGAGGTTTTAAAATATGGGACAAATTATAGAATATAACAAGTCAAATTATATCTGCCATAAATAAATTCAAATAATAGTAGGTCTGCGGTACCAGATCCATTGTATATAAAAATCAATAAATCCTGTAATTTCCTGAAAGTGCTAACATTGCAAACATGTAAAGGAAATTGTCATAGTATCTCCTGTCACCTGTCCTAAGCGGAGTGTTCCAGAACTTTTCAACACACTGCTTTGCATATTTTCCATCTGCTGCGAGTGAAGCTTCTGCATTAACAGCAATGATTGCTACCGGATGAAGTGCCTTCTCATCAAGCGGTGTACCATCTATAAGAAATACACCATCCCAATTGTCCTTCTGATCCTCACAATAAAACTTCTGAAGGTTTTCTGCCGTTTTAATCTGCCACGGATCTGCATCAAACCACAGATGATCCATCGCTATATTGGCGATCGTGCGGTATGCATCACTGTAATACCAATCATGTCTTCCAAATATTTCCTTATGCCCCGTATGAGGCTTTCCGTCATAATCTGCATATTCTGCGCTAAGTCCTGTCTTTTCATGGCATGCACTGTGCAGATATGCTCTGCTGGCAGCTGCTGCTTCTTTCCAGAAGTCTCGATCCTCCTCATAAGCCCTTTGGGCAAAAAGTTCATAAAAATGCGGCAGATGGTATGAAGGATCACTGAAATCCATATTTGTGACAAACTTTATCAGCTTGTTGGAAGGCTCCCACATTGGCTCTCCGCTGTGTCCCGGCTCACCCTTGTGTACACACTCCCTTAAGATATTTTGTGCCTCTTTGCTGTAGCAGAATATACCATCGCCATCTCCCCATCTTTTAGAGGCGAAAAACAATGCCATTGCAAAATACTCTTCACCATCAGGTGCCGGTCCTTCGGCATTTCGCTTTCCGTTTGTCTGACATGACCACGCAAAATAATTTTTTGCCGGACCATCTTCTATGTACATATATGTGCGCACCCATTTCCACAGTCTGTCAAACTCTGCTTTTTTATCCAGCTGTACACATACCATCATGCCATATGACATTCCCTCGGTTCTCACATCATGATTGCCGGTATCCTCCATATATCCCATATCATCACCGGCTTCATGATAAAAACGTTCATCATCATTCCCATAGAATATCGTGTTAAAAGTATCCTCTACTCTTTTTTGAATTTCTTCTTCCGGATACCCATACTCTTTGAATATATTTCTGTATTTGCCTGTCTTATATGCTCCTGCCATTTTTCTCTCCTTTTTGTCGCTGTTTTACTGTATCCCGCACATTAAATTTACAAATCTGTGTCTGCATGATGTCCAGGATTCATTATCTCCTTTTTTGAACCATTCTATCTGTTCACTGTCCTTAATTCCGTATATGGCTGTTATGTTCCCGATGATATCATCAGATATCGTGCTGTCTGCCATTATTATCATAACTCCTTTTATCCTGCCTTCGCCAGACAGATTATCCATGATATTTGCTATCTTTCCCTGATGTATCCAGCAAAAATTTCTTTCGTCCGCAGCACACTCAAGCACACATACTCTGCCGATGTCACAGTTATCCTCTCCATAACCGGCTGGTGTATAAACATAATTCATACTGACCTGTCCGTCTCCATCACACGAATAATGGATATGTATCTGACCATGATCTGTTTCCTTAAGCTCATGCCAGCTAAAGCTCCTCTCAGGTACCTCAGCAAAGTTTACAGCCCTGTTATATCCGAACCCGACAGGTGCCGCAGGGTTTACTACAGGTGTTCCATTTACCATAAATGTCACATAGTTAAATCCCTCTGCCGGATTGCCTATTGTTTTTTCCCAGTAACCATCATTTTTCTTTGATCTGTAAAGAAGCTCCTCCGTGCCATTTTCAAGAACTACGCTCACGCTTTTTGCATCAGGTGCAAAAAGATTTACTTCAATGCTGTTATCCTCCGTCACACGGATACCATGTATGACATCCGGATATTTGCCAGCCGGTTTTCCATCCTCGTCATTTTCGAACTGTATCTGCCTGTACACCGGATCAAAAAATACCATGCTCTCATCCGCCTGTACCGGTGTGCTAAAATCAATATTCTTTGATCTGACCGGGACAGCTTTATTAATATCATCAAGTTCTGCGTCATCCCATGTAAAAAGCATCTGTGCGAAATCCTTAAAGCTCTTTCTCCATACATGCCATTCATGATAGCCCTCATATACTTTTGGTGTACTGTCTTTCCCCTGCCGTGAAAATTCCTTTACCATCTCATTGATTCCAAGCAGTATCTCTTTTTCTTCATCTCCTGCCGACATAAAGACAGCTTCAAACCGATATGGGCTGTCAATGATTTTTTTCATGAGATGTATTGCAACACCTGAAAATACCCCAACTGCTGAAAAAAGTTCTGGGTGTCTTGCCGCTATATCCGTAGCCTGTGCTGAACCAAGTGAAAGTCCTGCCACAGCACGGTTGTTTCTTCCTTTTTTGACCTTAAAATTTTCCTCTATATAAGGGATTATGCTATTTACAAGCTCACTGTCAAAATCTCCCGGAAAAAATACAGGGTATTCGTTATCCTTAAATGAGTAGCCACTGCTTGCAACTATGATCATCGGCACACATTTTTTGTCTGCTATCAGATTGTCCATGATGAAATTCATCTTACCCTGCCATACCCATCCGGTCTCATTCTCCCCGACACCATGCTGTAAATACAATACAGGATACCTTCCATCTCCGCTCTCATATCCAGGGGGAGTATACACATAGCTCTCCTTTATGTGACCGTTTACCTGTGAGGTATATTTGCACAGACTTACCGTTCCATGCGGCACATCCCTGACAAAATAGAAATCCTCGCCCTCTTCCGGCACTTCAAATGTGTTTATTGCAGCAAAACAGCCATATGATATAGCCGCATGAGGATTTGTTATGCAGACATCATCTACATACCAGAAATAATAATGCATTGCCCAGTGGAAATCTTTAATGTTTGCCGAAAATCCACCCTGCATATCAGGCTTTAACTGTATGCGTTCTGAGCTGAAATAGCCTCCCATTCCGGCTACTTCTACTTTATTGGCATTTGGCGCATAGATATAAAAGGTAACGCTTCCATCATCCTCAAGTGTGACCGAGCATCTGTTATTGTCCATTGATGATGGTATCGTGCCTATATACAAAGCACCGTTTTTTAAATCATCCAAAATAATCCCCCCATTCGTTTATTGATATATACAAGTGTAAACGAACAAGGGCTCGTTATTCTATTAATAAATTGCCAAACAGTATTCAAATATTGCTAATTTTCATTTACCTTTTGCTGTAAATAATCAAAATATATCTGTGGATTACAGGCATTGTACTCCTCCATATACTGATTCCAGGCAGCATCAAAATCATCTGCCATGATAACCTGCGGCAGCCATATTTTCTTTACTGCCACAATATTATTCTTTACTTTCCCACATTCAGAGGTCGAAGGAATTGAATCTGAATATGAATACATTGGATACCACGAGCCGGGAGCCTCATTTTTCCCAAGCATATCTACATAGTTTTCCACTCCATAGGCTTTAAAACATTCCTGAATATCCACAGGCTGATTTCTGAAAAACTCGTTCTGCTGAAACTCCGTTGAAAACGCATTTATACCATCATCAAGCATTCCCTCCACTCTTGGAAAGTATGAGTACGAACACATATGCGCTGCCTTATATGAGCTGTCACTTTTTTTCTCTGCCTGCTCATTGGTAAGGTAAAACAAACCGTTTTCATCGACTGAATAGTCCTTGCCCTCCTCTCCCCAGAACCTTTCTCTTATGATATCAGATTCCAGGAGATCACTGACAAACTTCATCGCACCTTCGATATCTTTACAGGAGGTGGTAATGGACACTCCTGAAGAATAATCTATTTCTGCCATCCTGTTTGTATGCCATCTGTTGTGAATACCATCATCAATCGTGACAGGAAGAGGGACATAATCACACCCAAGCTGTGCCAGATTCTGTTTTTTGAATACAGGATCTATTACATAATAAAACTGCCACCACTGGTCGACCATCCCAAGCACTGCTCCTGTTGACAGCTTATCCAGATATTGATCATAGGTGGCATTGAACGCCCCGGGATCCATTATTCCCTTATGGAACTCTTCGTTAAGCTTTCCGAAATATCTTTTGGCTGTGTCGGTCACATTGTAATCCATCACTTTTTTGGTTTCCGTGTCTACCATACAGCTTCCATCGTTTGGAAATCCGTCCAGAAACTGCGGTACATTTTCAAGACAAAAATACCGCCAGTCATCACAAAGCATCGTAAATGGTATATTTTCTGTTCCATCCGGCATTGTTGGATTTGCCTGTACATAGCTTTCTATCAGGTCAAAGTACTGCTCTATCGTTGTAATCTTTGGATATCCAGCCCATTTTAATACTCTTGTCTGAATCCAGAAGGCTTCACCATTATGCAGCATCTCCATATCATCCCCATGTGATACTCCAAACTGTGGAATCCAATATATGTGTCCATCCGGCTGTCTTAACTTTTCCCATTGTTCATCACTGAGATATTCTTTTATGTTCGGATAATCGTCCCAGTATTCATCTATTGGAATGAGTGCATCTGCCTCATACAGCGCAGTCTCACCCAATACAAAATCCGGATATTTCCCGATTGCTATTAGAGAATTTATTGCATCGTCCTTATCCTGTCCAACAAGCCAGGTTTCCTCACATTCAGCACCGATCTGCTCTGCTATGAGCTGCTTTATATCATTATCCGGATCTATATTATCTCCTTCTACAGAAAAAAAAGCCGTAAAATGCTTTATTTCTTTTTTATCTGACGATTTAAAAGTAACACCGGCTATAAGTCCGATAAACAATGCCACTGTAACCGCTGCGGAAACCAATCTTTTTTTCATACCATGTTTCTCCCTATTTTCTTTTGTTCAGTCTCTGCTATAAAATTGCATAATAGTCATTATATTCCATAAAAAATATTTTTACAAATCCTAAAATAAATATATCTAATAACTAGGGTATAAAACAATAATTTATCCTGCTGACATTTTCTCTGTCATACATTATAATTTTTACAATTTTAAAAATCAGGAGGACCATATAATGATCATACATGAAATAACAGAAGAATGTTTTAAGAAATATGGAAAGGTGATCGACTCTATAGATCTTACAGAGCTGGTCAGCACAATGCAGACAGTAGAAATTCCTGCTGATGTGGTTTATGAGCCATCCATTTCTGCACTTGAAAAGCTAAAATGCGCTACAGAATTACAACAGAAAACATACGGGGAGCTTCCTATACAGATAGGCTGGTGCATAGGCAACAATCATAAGCTCAATGCTGTTGAGTATCACAGATGCTCTGAGGTCAATATTGCCGCAACTGATGCCATACTGATACTCGGCCGACAGCAGGATATCTCTGTGGAAAATACATATGATACCTCTTTGATGGAAGCTTTCAGGATTCCTTCCGGAACAGCAGTCGAGCTTTATGCCACAACACTGCACTACGCACCATGTAATGCATCTGATGGCGGATTTCTGGTAGCCGTTGTACTTCCAAAAGGCACAAATGAAGCCCTGGAACATCCACACACCGGCGGAGAAGATGCTCTTCTTGCAGCTAAAAACAAATGGCTCATCGGACATCCTGAAGGTGGACTTCCTGAGGGATCATACATAGGGCTTACAGGTGAAAATCTGGAAATTAAATAAAAAGCAAAAAACAGCCCGGGCTTTCACCCGGGCAATTATTATATTACGCTTTAACTTTACGATAAAATTAAGCCTTTGCCTCGTCCTCGTTGTCTCCCCAGAAATCCACCGGCTCATAGTCCTGCAGCTTTGCAAGGAAGCCCTTCTGCTTAAGCTCCTCCTGTATGGCATCAAGCACCTCTTCACTCTCCGCACATATTGTGTGATAGTGATAACCGGAGGTTACATTTTTAAGAAGGCTTGACTTGCCTGTACGGATTTCCTCGAGATAATTTCTGACATCACGTCTGGACTTGATGTCCATATTGGCGCGGATCACTCCGTAGACCTTGTGGTATACAAATACGTCCTTCACATGGCCTCCGGCATCAACTATTGTTGAAAGCTCCTCCTCTACTTCATCATCCTCGTGAACCACCTTTAATACTCTCGAATACTGCTTATCCGCCTGTATCAGATATCCTCTGTTTGTCGAAAAAATCGCGGCTCCGTTTGCTCGAAGCAGTGCTATGTCCTGCACAATCACCTGACGACTCACATCAAGCTCCTTTGCAAGCGCAACTCCCGCCACAGGCGACTTTGACGAGGATAGAATATTTATTATTTTTTTTCTTCTCTCATCACCGTTCATTTTCGTTCCTTTCTGTAAAACATTACTGTCACAGCATAGTGCGACCGGCAATCTAAAATCTATACTGCATGTAGATTTTTAAGTGATAAATCCATAATAGGCGCTGAATGTGTGAGCGCACCACTTGATACATAGTCTACACCAAGACCCTTTATTCTTGCAATATTTTCTTTGGTAACATTTCCCGAAACCTCGATTTCGGCTCTGCCGTCAATGTAGTCGATGCACTGCTTTAAAAGCTCTGTGGACATGTTGTCGAGCATGATAATATCGGCACCGGCTTCAACCGCATCCTTCACCATGTCAAAGCTCTCTACCTCAACCTCAATCTTTCTGACAAACGGAGCATAGGCCTTTGCCATGGCGATTGCCTCTTTTACACCGCCAGCGGCTCCGATGTGGTTATCCTTAAGAAGCACTCCATCCGAGAGATTGTATCTGTGGTTGTTTCCACCACCGACTCTGACCGAGTATTTTTCAAAAATTCTATTGTTTGGAGTTGTCTTTCTGGTATCCAAAAGCTTGATACCGGTGCCCTCTAAGAGTGCTGCAACCTGACTGGTATAAGTGGCAATTCCACTCATGCGCTGTAAATAATTGAGCGCAGTTCTCTCACCGCACAAGAGTACTCTGATATCTCCGTAAACCTTGCCGATAAGCTGCTTTTTTTCTACCCTATCGCCATCCTTTACGTAAAACTCTACCTTTGTATCTGCATCAAGCAGTGTGAAAACTCTCTCAAAAACCTGCAGTCCACAGATGATTCCGTCCTGTTTGCAGATTAAATCCACCTCTCCTGCCTGTGGATGTGGCATCACGCTGTTTGTGGATACGTCCTCGCTTGTGATGTCCTCCTTTAATGCGCTTAATATGAATGGGTCTACGTTGAGGCCCAGTGTTACCTGATCGTACATATATTTAGATTCCTTTCGTTTAAATTATTCTTATTTATTACGGTTTCGCACTTTTTATGCCTGAATATAGGCAATGCCTGATTCGATAGTCTCTTCTATACCTACGCTGGTGCGGCCCTCTATTGCCTCCATGGCTAGCTTCCTGTATTCTCTCTCTACAGCTTTTTCATCGCTGTAGTCTGCGAGGTCGATGCTATCTGCGGCCTTTTTGGCTGCTATCTCATCATTTACAAACCCAAGCTCAGCCATCTGTCCTGCTGCACGCTTTGCGAATACCAGGCTCTCAAGCAGTGAATTGCTTGCAAGACGGTTTCTTCCGTGCACTCCGTTGCAAGCGGTCTCTCCAACTGCATAGAGACTTTCCATGGATGTGCGGCTGTGGTGATTCACCTTGACGCCGCCCATGAAATAGTGCTGTGCCGGAACAACAGGAATAGGCTCCTTGAAGACATCATATCCCATCTCCTTGCAATGTTCAATGATATTTGGAAAATGTGATACAAGCTCATCCCTTGGAATGGTACGCAAATCCTCCCAGACAAAGTCTGTGCCGTCCTTTTTCATCTGCTCACGGATTTTGCCGGTCAGCACGTCTCTTGGTAAGAGCTCATCGACAAACCTGTTCATATTCTTGTCTAAAAGCTTAGCACCCTCACCTCTTACGGACTCTGAAATGAGAAAGCTTCTGTCCTCATGCTTTTTCGTGTAAAAGGTCGTTGGGTGAATCTGCACATAGTCTGGGTTTTTAAGCTCTATGCCATGCTTTTTTGCAATGGCAAGCGAGTCACCTGTCAGATGTCTGAAATTTGTTGAAAATCTGTACAGTCCTCCAACTCCGCCACAAGCCATGACAGTATATGCCGCTGTCACCTTTTCCAGCGTGCCATCCTGTTTTCTGATGATGGCGCCGTAGCATTTGTTGTCCCTTTCGATGATATCAACCATCGTCGTATACTCCATGAGTGTCACATTTGAAAGCTTCTTAACCTGTGCAAGCAATGTGCTTGTTATCTCTTTTCCGGTCACGTCTTCATGGAAAATAATTCTGTTGTGTGAATGAGCTCCCTCTCTCGTATATGCAAGTGAGCCGTCATCATTTCTCGCAAAATCTGCTCCGTATGAAACAAGATCCTTAACCACATCAGGTGATGAGTTTATCATTATCCCAACTGACTCCTTGTCATTCTCGTAGTGGCCGGCCTTTAAGGTATCCTCAAAAAAGCTGTCGAAATCAGACTGCTCTTTAAGCATGCACATGCCGCCCTGCGCCAGAAATGAATCATTGCTCTCCAGATCTGACTTTGTTATCAGTGTAATTCTTATGTCTCTTGGAAGCTTAAGCGCACAATAAAGACCTGAGCAGCCGCTTCCCACAATAAGTACATCTGTATTCATAATATGTTACCTCTTTTATTTACCTGCATCCACCGATGTAGCCGCTTCTTTAGCAACATCCCCCTGGATGCGATTTACTGTAATGGGCGTATTATAACACTAAAATTTACAACTGACAAGACACCTGTAAAACTTTTGTGTTGACAGCTGGTTTACAGCTAAGTATAATGACAAGTAACTTATTTATTTTGGCCGGTTCTTTATGTAAAATCCAAAATGGGCTTACATTGATACAACTGTGCTTCAATCACACTAGGAATTTCAAGAGGTATATCATATTATGATGACAACAAGAGAATTACAGGATGAGATTATCCGATTAAAGAAGGAAAATGATATCTGTATATTAGCTCACGCTTATCAGAGTCACGAGATACTTGAGGTTGCCGATTTCACAGGCGACTCATATGGACTCAGCAAGCAGGCTGCCACAGCACCACAGAAGAATGTGCTCATGTGCGGTGTCCGCTTCATGGCAGAGACCTGCAAGATTTTATCTCCTGACAAGCATGTATTTTTGTCAAACAGCGCAGCAGGCTGTCCTATGGCGGAGCAGCTCGATGTAGAGCTCTTACAATCGTTAAAGGCCGAGAACCCTGACTATACAGTGGTTGCCTACATAAACACCACATCAGAGCTTAAAACCATATGCGATGTGTGCGTCACATCTTCATCCGCTGTAAAAATTGTTAAAAATATTGACAATAACAAGATTCTTTTCATCCCTGACTGCAATCTGGGCGCATGGGTTGAGGAACAGGTTCCGGAAAAGACCTTCAAATTTGTACATGGTGGCTGTCCTACTCACCTGCGCATGTCAATAGCAGATGTTGAGAGAGCAAAAGCGGCTCATCCTGCTGCAAAGCTTCTCGTACATCCGGAGTGCCTTGCAGAGGTTTCAAAGGCTGCAGACTATATCGGAAGCACCACCGGCATCATTGACTATGCTAAAAACAGCACAGACAGGGAATTTATCATCGGAACTGAAAACAGCATACTGCAGCACTTACAGTATGAGTGCCCTGAAAAGAGCTTCTATCCGCTCTCAAAAGACTGCGTATGCCACAATATGAAGCTCACTACCCTGATGGATGTATACAATTGTGTTAAGGGAGCAGGCGGAGAAGAAATCATACTGCCTGACGATATAAGAACAAAGGCCAAGGCCTGCATAGATACCATGCTCACACTTGGAGAGTAATTTAATTGCAATATTAAAAGACCACAGAGGCTCTGTTTTGCTCTGTGGTCTTTACTTTAATTAATTGATGATAATACCTCATCCATATAATACTCCTTATTTCACATCCGTCTAATTGAATCCAACAACCTTCTGTGACAGCTTATACGCACCGATAGCTACCTTTCTGCCTCCCTTGCCCGGCAGGTTCATTAACTGTCCCATGACGCCATGGCGCAGCTTCTTGTAGGTTTCTTCATCGTGCTCCTTCATGTATGCCCACAGTTCATCCTTCTTAGCCATGTTCTCATCGGTGCCTGAGATAATTGCCAGAATAGTAGAAATAGTCGTAATAATCTCCAGATAGCTGTACATATACTTCCTGCACATCTCATTTGTTATCTCATGCAATTTGACATCGTCAAACATAATCTTATTTACACGAATCTGCTGGTCAATACGGCGTATCATCACCTGCTCATTGACCGACTGGTCATCTCGACCGATAAAATATCTGTAGAAGTCCACATCCAGATAGTACATCGTGCGCACATACGGAAGCGGCTTATATACATAGATATTATCCACATAAAATGTATGCTTTGGCAGCTCAAGTCCACAGCTTCTCAAAAGCTCTGTCCTGTATATTACCGAATGCATCAGTATGTAATGCCCCTTATAAATATGCTTTATATCACTCCAGGTAAATATCTCATTGCGCGGAAAGCCGGTCTGACGCATAACCTTTTTACGCTTTGCTCCTTCTTTCTCGTAGACATAGTTGGCAAGAAGCATATCAATCTGTGTATTCTCCTGCTCAAACTCCCTTAGCTTGTCCAGTATCTTCTTGTATGAATCGAGATCCACCCAGTCATCGCTGTCAACGACCTTGAAATATTTGCCTGTGGCATTTTTGAGACCTGTGTTTACAGCCTCTCCATGTCCACCGTTCTCCTGGTGTACAGCCTTTACTATGTCAGGATATTCGGCTGCATATCTGTCAGCTATCGCTGCTGTCTCATCCTTTGAACCGTCATCAACAATAATTATCTCCACATCATCTCCACCCGGCAGGATAGACTCTATACAATGCTCCATGTAATCCTTTGAATTGTAACATGGGATTGCAAAACTTAATAATTTCATCTTTTTCCCCTTGTAAAAAAATAATATCGCTGTTTGATTATGCATAAAATCTTATCCTATATGCAATAACAAATACCGATACTATAATTATACACAAAATCATGATATTGTCTAAGGATTTTTTATGGTACCTTAGACCTGCACACTTTGTTCATATTTTGTTTACAGAAAAGTGAAATTCAAAACACACGGTTTTCACAATTGATTTGTATACTAACACCATAAACGAAAGATACAAAACAAAAGCAACAAAACATATTAATTACGCAATACTCATACTAATCTTTTTCATATATAGCCGATGCAAGCCACATGCATCGGCTTCCTCTTTATATATCAGCTTCTCTTTATCTTACGTGAAGCCGTCTTTTCAAACTCACTCTCCCTCACTTTAAGGCTATAGATACGCTTGTACGCAGGTACATTCACATTGTACTCATCGATAAGCTCCTGCAGTGCTGCCCTTATATCGGCGATGCCGGTATTTTGAGCATACTCGCTGTCCGGGAAAATCTCAGCTTCTATCACTCCTTCAGACTCACGCACTATGATTTCCTTTATGAGATGATTTACGCTCAGAGCGTTTTCAAGCTCCTCCGGTGACACATTCTCACCGTTTTTGGTGATAATCAGGTTCTTCCTTCTGCCGGTCAGATAAATATATCCGTCCTCGTCCACATAGCCTAAGTCACCCGTGTGAAGCCAGCCATCCGACAGTGTCTTTGCTGTCTCCTCAGACATCTTGTAATATCCCTGCATCACGCTTGTACCACGGACTAAAAGCTCACCGTCAACTGTTTTTGCCTCGCAGTTTGGCATCAGCTTCCCTACCGAGTTTTTACGGATATCCCAGCTTAGATTGGTGCTTATGACCGGAGAACACTCGGTCATGCCATAGCCCTGCAATATGGTGATACCAAACTCTGCAAATAAATCAACATAATCAGGATTTAGGTACGCACCGCCACTGCAGATTGTATGAAGCCTCTCTCCAAATATTTTCTTACGGACCGGCTCTGCAGGAAGTCCTGCTGCCCTTACCTCCTCAAGCTTTCTGGCAAATGTCTCAATCATAAGAGGCACCATAAGAATCATGTCGGGAGTAAAAAGCTGTATATTTTTTGCCATGCGCATGATGGAATCATTGATGCATATTACCGACCCCAGTGAAATTCCTTTCAAAATATCCATGCTCAGACAGTATGCATGGTGTATCGGAAGCACAGACAAAATTACAGTGTGCGGTCCAATTTTCATGTCAAGGCATGTGGCATTTTCAGCCAGGTTGTTCTGCGTCAGCATGACTCCCTTGCTCTTTCCGGTGGTTCCAGACGTAAACATGATAGTGCAAAGCGCATCCTCTGCCACAGTAGACTCGTAGCTTCCCCTATTGTCATCTATAAGCCCATTAAACGAAAGCACCTGTGGACAATGCTCTGTACTGTTCATAGATACATACACATTTATATCATGACAGCTTTTAGCTGCGGCCTCAGCCACATCCGAACGTGCCTCATCAAATATAAGCATCCTCACATCGGCTCTGTCCAAAAGCTCACATATATCCGCTGCCGGAAGCGATGCATCGATTGGAACCGCAACACTTCCGCTTTCTGTGATTGCCAGATAGGATACTATCCACTCATATGATGAAGGGCCTATTACAGCGATATGCTGTCCTTTTTTACCAAGCTTTTCGATAGCATTGGCAAAGCTGTCTGTATCATTCTTAAGTTCACTGTAGGTTCTTGACTCTATCTCATTTTTTGATTTCTTCCATCTTATCGCGTCATCCGCACCGTAATTCTTCTTTGCATATGAAAGAATTTCAGGAATTGTGTGAAATAACATATTTTCTCCTATCTGCGCCGATTATGCGTCTTTTAATGTCTCAAGATAATCGATAGCTTCCTGTACTGTGCGGATTTCTGCAGCCTTTGTCTGATCAATCTCCACATCAAAGGTATACTCGATCTCCCCGAGCATGCTCATGAAATCAAATGACGTAAAGCCCAAATCCTCCATAAAACGTGATTCTTCGTGCACATCTGCCGGCTGAACATCAACATAATTACAGATAATTTCCACTAATTCATCAAACATAATAATCTCCTTTTACCTAATACGTTTCCTGATCCACTACACCAATTTTATAATTTCGCCTATTGTAAGCTCAGGGTTTTCTGCACCCTTGAACATGATTTTGCACAGATAGTAGTACATATACTCAAGCTGCTTTCTTGAGACTGCCTTGACCTGATGCTCGAAGCTGAAATCCAGTCCGTTGTCCTCCGGGCGATGCATTACCGTTAGATACATAGCCTGTGTGGTCATGCCGTTCGGGTACCACTTAGTCTTGTATTTTATATCTCCCAGGTCGTTTAAGCCCTTTTCCTTTAAGGTCATCGGCTGATATGTAAGCGACATCGGCTCATATGTAAGCCCCGCCTTTGGCTGCGGATAGGTCTTTGAGCGCAGTGCAAAATACTCTGTCGGGTTGTAGTTTGCATGGCGGAACAGCTCGTTTTGCTTATCCCTGATGGTATACACGGCATCGATAAAGCGTACATCCTTTGAAAAGCTCGTCCTAAACGGAAACGAATGAATACGTGTGCCGCCTGACCTCTTCTCCTTGAGTGTCGCACGTCTGGCGATGGCATTATTTACGGAGACATCATCGAAGCCGTTTTCCTTTTGGAAAAACGTCCTGATTCCCATTAGAAGCAGACATGCAAGCGAAACATGATATTTCTCACAAAAATCCATAAGACGCTTTGTCGGCTCAGCCTCCAGATGAAAGATATCAAGCGCTGAGGTGACATCATCCGATGCATTGAATGCACTCCTTAGCTTATTATCATGCATCAGTTCTCTTGCCGCATCAAGCTTTGCTGTGCCGTCGATTCCGTTATAGATTGGCTCCGACTGTCTGATAAGCTTCTCAAAGAACTCTCTGTCCCTAAGCTGTGCCTTACTTCCGGCTTCGTATGCCAGATCCTTCTTTATCTGCTCAATGTATGAGCACATATCCTTAGGAAAAGGTACTCCCTCGTACATGGCATTACAGTATATCTCAATAATATCCTTTAAAAATGCAATAAGTGACTGCGCATCAACCACCATGTGATGACCTAAGAAGTACACTCCATTGAATCCATCCGGCATCTTTATCATCACGATTTTGGTCATAGGAGAGTCCTCAAACTCAAACGGCACCTGTGTCCAGCCTTGCATCTCATTCTCTGCCTCCTCCATGGTTAAATCAGTAAAATCCCTGAAATCGACAGTTCTCTCTTTAAAATCCTCATCCACATCCGCAATATACTGATAGCACTCTCCATCCTTATCCCTTGTAAAACGGATACGCATGGCCTCGTTTCTGGCATACGCGTAGTTGATTGAATCCCTTAGCACGTTCCAGTCAAGCTCCGTGCCGATTGTCAGGCTTGTACCTATATTGAGCACAGCCATATTCGGACAGTACTTTGCATAGTACAAATGAAATTTTTGTGCAACCGTAATCGGATATACATTGTGTCCTTTTCTCGTCTTCATCATCTCATAACTCCTTCCAAAAATTTATCAAGTGCGTCCTCGAAAGCTTTCGTATTCTTGTAATAGCTCTCGCAGTGTCCTGCACCCTTTACTATCAGCTTTGTCTTTTGTGACGCGCAGCTTGCATAAAGCTCATCACACATGCTGCATGGCACAAATGTATCCTTATCACCATGGATAAACAGAATAGGCAGCTTCGCCTTTTGCACCTCTTTTGCAGCATCGCATTCATCAAGCCCATACCCTGCCATTTTTCTGTTCACAAAATCTGCAATCTGAATCATCGGAAAAGCCGGCAGATGGTACATGCTGTGAAGCACATGTGTAAATACCGCCTTAGGCGAGGTAAATGCACAGTCTGACACAATTCCCTTCACCTGCTCTGGCAGATTAAGCCCACTAGCCATAAGCACAGTGGCACCTCCCATGGAATTTCCCATCAGCACTATTCTAATGTCATTGCCTGCCTTCTTAATCATCCAGTCAATCCATTTAAGCGCATCATAGCGGTCCTTGCAGCCGAAGCCTATGAATTTGCCCTCGCTTTGTCCGTGCGCTCTCGCATCTACAAGCAGCATGCTATAGCCCTTCTTTAAATAGTAATTGGATATGCTGCTGTAATCAGACATAGCTTCACTTGTGTAGCCGTGGAAGCATATGACGGCTTTGTCCGGATTACCTCCATCTATCCCCGGAAAATATGTGGCATGCAGTCTTAATCCATCATCAGACTTAATCCACACATCCTCATGAGTCTGTGCTCTCATCCACTCTCCGCGCGGCTTCATAAAGCTGTAATAGCTCTCCCAGTCAACCCCGGACATCTTCATCGTGCGCTCCTTCTTGGCATTGTAGCGCATCATGGTTCTCCTGTAAAAATAAGCACTGCCGCCTGCCTCTGCTGCAGCAATACCGCCTAAAACACCTGCAATTATTCCCCACTTCATCCTCAATCACCTACGCCTTCTTACTGTCTATAATCTGCTTCAGGCGAAGTGCCTTATCAATATTTCCCTCCACCTTGAGCTTACCTGTTGTAAATGCAAGAATCGGATCAATCTTTCCATCTGCCAGCTTGAAAAGAGTCTCAGCGCTGCATATAAAAATCGCATCCCTGTCAAAATACTCATACGGCTCCACTGCCAGCACACCGTCCTTTACCTCGGCATAAAAAATTCCCTCTGCCTCTCCTGTTATATTAAACTGAAAAGCAAGATGCTCGCTTATATCGCTCACATCAGACTCCATAAACAGTCCCTTTACCTTTGAAAACATGTCTGCATAAGTCATATCAATTCTCCTTTTTCGACCATCGGTCAACTTGTTACTTCATTACAGTATCACTTTTTCGACTGGCGGTCAATATAAATATTTTCATTTTCAAACTATTCTGTTATTTTTTCATAAACTATCCAAACGTATCATATCATCATCACAAAAACCTATTACCACGGTAAAATTTCATGGAAGAATCACATGGATTGTGATAATATATATGATATGAGGGTCAAAAGGTATTTTGCCCCTCATTTATGATTAATCAGATTACTACATGCTACGCATTCCCGTAATCTGACTACACCTCGAAATCCGCTAATTTCCTGCGTCCCCGCAGCAAATTGCTACTTTCTCGGTGTAGTGCGGGTCACTAAGGTATACATCGAATTGCATGCAAGCATGCATCGATGATACCTTTTGACCCTTTAATCATATATATTAAAATGAACGTAACTAATAAAAGAGGAGCCACTATGCCACATTCCACAAGACCAAATTCGGAAAAATACGAGAAGATACTTGAAGCGCTAAGAACCCTTTTAGAAACAAAAAAAATATCCCAGATATCTGTCAACGAAATCGCCCAGACAGCCGGGATAGGCAAGGGTAGCATATATTATTATTTTTCATCAAAGGAGGCTATCTTTGATGCACTTATGGCAAAAAGCTACGAAGAGCCGCTTGCCACCGCAAAGGAGCTTGCAAAGCGCACCGATATATCTCCGTTTGTGCGCATGGCGATGATATTTCAGGCATGCCGCAACTCCTCTGCAGCCTTTTTAAAAATCCAGTCCGATGCCGGAAACGGTGTACAGGAGAATGCATTTTTGCACAACAAATACATCAATTACCTGATTACTGAGCTAAAGCCGGTGACCGGTGAAATCATAAGGCAGGGAGCAGCTGAGGGACTTATCGTGTGCCAACAGCCTGATGCGCTTGCAGAGATTGTGCTCCTTGTGCTCGTCGTAAAGCTAGACAATACACTGATTCCGTCCACAAAAGAAGAGACCGAACAGACTATCTCTGAGCTCATCTCACTGCTTGAGAAGGGCACTGATAATCCTGAAGGGTCTCTAAATTTTCTCAAGCTGTAAAAATTCCAACTTAAATTTTCCTGTAGTGGTACGCAAAGTATATATTGCCGGCTATTGCGGTGAGCGTCCACGAAATGACATATATGAGATATAATGACTGCAGTGTCTTAAAATACGCAAACACTGTGAGCAGCCATATAATCCTGAATACGACAGAGCCCATAACCACTATGATGGTAGGTGCTACACTTTTTCCGATGCCCCTGGCGGCGGCTGTGGCATTGTCCATGAAGGCTGATACACAGTAGACGAATGCCATCACACCGATTCTGATCTGTCCATAGTGTATCACGGCATTATCACTCGTAAAGAGCAAAAGGAACGGTCTTTGGAATATAAACAGCGCCACTCCAAGCACCAGTCCCATCAGAAACGAGTATGCCAGGGTGATGAAAAATGTCCTAAGCACCCTTTCCTTTTTCCTCGCGCCCAGATTCTGCGCTATGAAGCTGGTACATGCGGTGTAAAATGCTGCCATCATGTCATAGATGAGCGAATCCGCATTGGTGGCGGCTGAATTGCCCTCCACTACCACATGGCTGAAGGAATTGATGGATGTCTGGATACATATATTGGCTATGGCAAAGAGCGAGTACTGTATCGCGGCCGGCACTCCAATACGAAGCACTGCTGCAGCTGCATCCCTGTCAATCGCTATATCCTTCATGCGCAGGCCGTAGCTGCCGTATGTCTTCATGAGAAACCTGATGATGAGTGCCGCTGAGATATACTGTGCTATGATGCTTGCGATGGCTACTCCTATCACTCCCAGTCTGCATACTATTACAAAGAACAGGTTGAGCACTATATTGATAATTCCTGAGATACTCAGGTATATGAGAGGCCTCTTTGTATCTCCAACTGCGCTCAGCACACCGTTGCCGAAATTATAAAGCGCAAGCGCCGGCGAACCGCACAGATATATCATCAGATATGCTGTAGCACCGTCTATAAGCTCAGGCTTTGTATTCATCACTTCAAGTAGCGGCTTTGAAAAAGCCAGGCCTGTCACTAACAGTAAAAGTCCCGCTATAAAGCACAGGATGACCGATGTGTGGACGGTCTTATGCACCCTCTGATAGTCCTCTGCTCCCATGTGCAGTGCCGTGACAGCATTGACACCGCCTCCCATGCCAAGCAGTATGCCTGTTGTGAGTGTGATGATGATTGTCGTGGAACCGACCGAGCCGAGTGCTCTTGCACCTGCAAATTTTCCCACCACTGCCACATCCGTCATATTAAAAAATACCTGTAAAAGGTTTGAGAACATAAGCGGTATGGAGTAAATCAGTATCTTCCTTGCGAGTGGTCCGTTCACCATATCCAGTTCTTTGGTCTGTGTTGCTCTTGACTTCATTTTTTCCTCTTGTAAAGCTTAAATTATATTCCTATGACAATATATTTTCTCACGAAATAGTTACAAATACTTTCTTGTCATACTCCGGTAAATCAAATATTAATTTATTATAGAAACATTTTCTACTTTTTTCAAGACCTGTAAACATCTAAAAAAGTAGAAAAAAACCGGTGCTAAAACGCACCGGCTTTTATACCTTAAACCTTACATATTACACTGCTGCACACAGCCTGATATCATGATGTCAGCCCCACGTCCAGACAGCGTCTGTATATCATAATTTAGAAATCTGTGAGGTTTGCAGCTCTCTTCTCAAGGAATGCTCCCATTCCCTCTTTCTTATCATTTGTGTCATTTACAACACCAAAGAGGTTTGCTTCCATCTCAACAGCGTTCTTGATATCCATATCATATCCGTTGTTGATAGCAGCCTTTGCAACTGCGATTGCGTAGCTTCCCTTAGAGATGATCTTAGCAGCCATAGCCTTAGCTGTTGGCATAAGCTCCTCTTTTGCTACTACCTTATTAACGAGACCGATGCGGTATGCTTCAGCAGCGTCTACATTGTCGCATGTGAAGATCATTTCCTTAGCACGTCCCATTCCTACTAAACGAGCAAGTCTCTGTGTACCGCCAAAGCCAGGGATGATTCCAAGTCCTGTCTCAGGCTGTCCGAAAATTGCGTTCTCAGAAGCGATTCTGATATCACATGCCATAGAAATCTCGCATCCTCCACCGAGTGCGAATCCATTGACAGCTGCGATTGTTACCTGACGCATATTCATGAGCTTGAAGAATGGCTCTGAAGCCTTGATTCCGAATGCTCTTGCCTGTGGTGCTGTGAAATTAACCATCTCTGAGATGTCTGCTCCTGCTACGAATGACTTGAACTCGTTGCCCTTCTTGTCAGGACCACCTGTAAGGATAAGCACCTTAACATCGTCTCTTGCCTCTATCTCTGTTAATGCTACATTTAACTCATCAAGAGTCTCACTGTTTAATGCATTAAGAGCAGCCGGTCTTGAGATTGCAAGTACTGCAATCTGATCTGCTACGTCAAGTGTTAAATTTTTGAACTCGCTCATTGTATAAATCCTCCTTAAAAAACCTATGTATAACCGACATTTCTGTCGTAATTTATAAAAAAATAGTAACACTTTGACAAATTTTTGTCAATGTCTGAATGACCTTTTTCAATAATATTTACCGTTTAATTTAATATACAAAATTTAAGGAGACAGTCTGCTTAATGCAAACTGCCTCCCGCTTTAGAAATAATATAATCAAATTATTTAATTAAATTAAATCAAAACTCAAATTACATAAGTCCATGTGCCCTGTTGTAAGCATTGCAGATCATATTTGAGTTCTTTATAAGGATATGCATAGCGATGAATGGTCCGATTCCACAGATAAGTGTACCAAATATGCACCACATCAAAACAGTGGTTCCATTCTCCTGAATGACAAGTCCGTATCTGCCTGCATTATTTGCCAGTCTGTTGCCCAGCTTGTAGTACCAGTACCATGCATAGATACCGCATGTAATCATTGAAAGCAGGATAAATGCTACGAGACCTGATGTATTCTCGCCATCTCCATCACATGCTATATTGACATCATGAGCCATCTTGTAGATGAAATAATATCCATAAATACCACATGTAATAATAGACAGGATGATGTATGAGGCAAGACCTCTGTCATCCTTTAACTTCTCTCCCCTGTATGGCGGAGGAGTCTGACCACCATTGTTCTGGTAGCCTGTATTGTACTGTCCGGCTCCGTTGTTCTGGTAGCCTGCGTTGTACTGTCCGGCTCCGTTATTCTGGTAGCCTGTATTGTACTGTCCGGCTCCGTTGTTCTGATAGCCTGCGTTGTACTGTCCGGCTCCGCTATTCTGGTAGCCTGCGTTGTACTGTCCGGCTCCGTTGTTCTGGTAGCCTCCATTGTACTGTCCACCTGCATTCTGCTGGTTTGCACTGTTTCCTGTGAAGGACTGCTTTACCTCATCAAATGCACTTCCAAGCTCCTGCTCTGCTGCATTGAAGACCTCTCCTGCTTTGTTGACAAAATCCTGTGCCTTGGAAACAGCTGCTCCACAGTATGGACAGAATTTTGTTGAATCAGGAATTTCTTTTCCACATTTCTCACAAAACATCTTCTTTCTCCTTTTTTATTTGCTTTTTATTACACGAATGATACGAAACAGGATATTCTTTTCCGGCTCAAAGACCACGACATCATCTCCTGACCATATCAATCTGCATATATAAACAATAGCAAACATAATGATGATTGTAAATATAATTATTTTATAAATTTTAATATTTATTTTAGATTTACACAAAAGCACTATTACCGCAATAGGCACAAGCCAAAAAAGCGGATGGTATGCAAATGCCTTTGCTATATCAAGCTGTAAAAATGCCATCCATGCCCTCGACATACCACAGCCTGCACATGATATTCCGGTGATGAACTTAATGGGGCATGTGATGCCTATCGACTCCATAGCTGTGTAAAGTACCACTACGGCTGTGACAGCACATATGAGCTCTTTTCTTCCATTTTTTCTTTTATTTTTTCCTTTATTGTCCATACAAATGTTATCTCAAAAAGTATGCACTGTAAGGTGGCAGCTCAAGGCCACCGTTTAATGTAATCTGCTCACCTGTAATCAGGTCTGTTGCATCACCCTTTCCCATATCAAAGCCCGCGAAAAACGGCTGGTCTGCGGCATTGATGCACACGAATACCCTTTCGCCATCACATTCACGACCGAAAACGCACTGGCCGTTTGTGAGCACAACCGAATAGAAATTACCGTAGCAGAGTGCCTTTGACTGCTTCTTTGCCTCTGTAAGCTTTGAAATCCACTCAGTCAGTTCATTCCACTGTGGCGCTTCAAAGCATGCCCTAAGCGCCGGATCACCGTCTTCTTTTTTTGCCTTCTCTCCCCACTCACTGCCATAGTACACACAAGGGATGCCCGGCATACCAAATGCAAGTGCATAGATGAGAGGCAGGTGCTTTTCATTGGTCAGTATGCTTGCCACTCTTGTCACATCATGATTGTCCACAAATGACAGCAGGTGCTTACCCTTGTAGAGAGTCCACTGCTCCGGTCCGAACTGTCTGAGAAGCGAATGATTTATCTCAAACATATTCATGGAATTAAAGCTCGAGTACAGACCCTTATAGCACTCATAGTTCGTTACCGAGTGAAGCATCGCATCATTCATAATCTGGTTATAGTCACCATGCAGTGTCTCTCCCACCAGGAAGAAATCCGGCTTTAGTGAGTCGCAAAACTCCCTTAGTCTTCTGAGGAAATCATGGTCGAGGCAGTATGCCACATCAAGTCTCAGCCCGTCTATATCAAACTCGTCTACCCAGCCCTTTATCGCTGAAAAGATATGCTGGATTACATCCTCATTTCTCAGATTAAGCTTGACCAGATCATAATTGCCTTCCCAGCCCTCGTACCACAATCCATCATTATAGTTTGAGTTGCCGTCAAAGGCTATACGGCCAAACCAGTTTACATATGGTGAGCTTTCTCTGTTTTTAAGCACATCCTGGAACGCCCAAAAACCTCTTCCCACATGATTGAACACACCATCCAGCACCACCCTTATGCCGTCCTTGTGCAGATTATCACAGACCTGTGCGAAGTCCTCGTTTGTGCCAAGCCTTGTGTCTATTTTTGTATAATCCCTTGTATTATATCCGTGTGTATCAGATTCAAACACCGGTGAAAAATAGATTGCATCTGCCCCAAGCTTTTTGATATGAGGTATCCAGTCATTTACTTTTAAAATTCTGTGCTCCAAAACACCATCATTCTCAAATGGTGCCCCACAGAAGCCTAACGGATAAATCTGATAAAATACGCTTTCATATGCCCACATTATTTTGTCCTCCTTGATAGTTGTGTAGTGGTTTTGTACCTGTTATCTATTATACACAATTATGTACTTATATGCTATATTTTTTTGTTACTTTTTACCTACATTAAGTATTTTGTTACCTTGTATAATTAAATTTCTAATAGAAATTCCTGTAGACAACACATGCAATAACCACATGGATAAAGAAAATAAGCGGCATCCCCTTTACAAAATACCAATGCTTTGTCTTGTGCCTGAAGGCATACATCCCAGCCCAGGTACCGGCGCTTCCGCCCAGCAGGCTGAGCCCAAATAATGTCTTCTCAGGGATGCGCCATGCGTGTGCCTTGGCCTTACACTTGTCAATTCCCATCGCAGCAAAGCCTGCTATATTCATAAGAAGCAGATAAATCAGAAAAATTTTCATATAAATAATGCTCCATTCTATTACTCCGCATATAAATTTATAAATATATAAACATATCTGCATATATTAATAAGTCCACAAAAAACAATAGCCCAGCCTTTAAAGGCCGGGCCATAAATTAATTATTAATTCTTAGCTTTTTTAGAAACCTTAGCCGGTGCAGCCGCCTGCTTTTTAATGGCGCTCTTGCCCAGATAAAGCTTCATCACATACCACAGCTCTGTAGCGATGCAGATTGAAGAATATGTTCCGCAAAGCACACCTACCATGAGTGGTAATGAGAACTCTCTGATTGATGTATGACCAAAGATAAAGAGTAACAATACCATAACAAATGTAGTAAGCGAAGTATTGATGCTTCGTGAAAGTGTCTGTGTAAGGGACTCGTTTGCTATATCAGCAAGCTCATCTGCTGAGTACTTCTTGATACCGTGAAGGTTCTCACGGATACGGTCAAAGATAACGATTGTATCGTTGACTGAGTAACCTACGATTGTAAGTATACATGCAATAAACGTACTGCCGACTGAGATTCTGATAAGTGCATATGCTGTGACTACAACAAGCACATCATGTACCAGCGCAAGGATAGCACTTGAAGCAAATCTGATGTCCTTGAATCTGAACCAGATATATAACAGCATGAAAATACATGAAATAATAACTGCCTTTACAGCGTTTGTTCTCATCTCACCACTGATTGTTGAGCTGATACTCTGAGTCTCTATAGTTGATGCATCAACATTGAAATCCTTCTCAAGAAGAGCTGCGAGATCCTGTCTCTCATCGAGTGAAAGTGTACGTGTCTTTAATGTGACATCATGGCTGCCCTGAACTGTAGTAACCTGCACTGCACTATTGCCAAGGAGCTTTGATACTGAAGGCACGATGTCCTTCTCAACCTCTGCGGCTGTATAATCCTTGCCAAAGTCTGCAGTGGTTGATGTACCACCTACAAACTCAAGACTGTAGTTTAATGCATTGCCGCTTGTAGCACCGAAATAAATCATGCCGCCAATACCTGCAAGTATAACTACACCTGAGATAACAAAGTATTTAACTCTGTTCTGTACAAATCTGATAACCTTTCTCTTCTTTGCCTTGCCGTAGAACTTCTCAGCTCTGACACCGACACCGTAAAATGCTCTTGTAAGGTATTTTGCAATAAAAAGAGCTGTAAACAGTGACAGAATAATTGAAATCATAAGTGTGTATGCAAAGCCCTTTACTGTACCTGAACCGAGCACCATAAGCACAAGTGCTGCGATAAAGGTTGTAACCTGTCCATCGAGGATGGCTGAAAGAGCCTTCTTGTAGCCCTCATTTACTGCAGCAAGCACTGATTTGCCACCTGCGATTTCCTCACGGATACGGGCAAATACGATAACGTTTGCATCTACTGCCATACCGATACCAAGGATGATACCCGCGATACCCGGCAGTGTAAGTGTAATCTCAAACCAGTAAATAAACAGTACTGTAAGCATTGAGTAGAGTGCAAGTCCGATAGATGCAACCACACCGAGTATACCATAGAGCACAATCATAAATATCATGATTAAGATAATTCCGATAATTGCAGCCTTTACTGCATTTGTGAGCGCTGATCCACCGAGCTGTGCGCCAACAACATTTGACTCTAACTCCTCGAGCTGGAGATTGATGGCTCCTACACGGATAAATGTTGCAAGGCTTGTTGCCTCGTCGAAATCCTTCATTCCGTTGATTACACAGTTACCATCTGAGATAACGGCGCTTACTGTAGGAACGCTGATGAAATGATCATCATAGTATATACCGATTGACTGTCCTGCATCCTTTGCCTTCTTTGTGGCATCTGCCCATGTGTCAATAGCCTCATCCTTGAGCTTTAATGAAACAACAGGCTCCTTGGTTGATGTAGATGATGACTGGTCATACTGGGCGCTTGCATCCTTTACATCGTTACCATCGAGGATGACTGAACCATTTGCCTTTAAGGTGTCAATATCATAGTTGAGCTTGTAGCCGCCCTCAACCGATGTGTCCTGTGTATAGTTGGCATTTCCGTCACTGTCATACTGGGCGATGAAGTACAGTGATCCCGGACTTCCAAGATCCTCGAGTACCTTGTTAGGGTCTTCAACACCCGGAATCTCTACAGTGATACGGTCATCCCCGCTCTTGTATACAGAGTACTCTGTTGTGTAGCTCTCTGCACGCTCCTCGAGCTTTGCGATAGTATCATTTACGTCCTTGTCTGAAGGATTCTTGTCCTTGATATGATAGGTGATTGAAACACCACCTGAGAGATCGAGACCAAGCTTGATATTCTGATAATCCTTATCCTTGGTGCTCTCACCATTAGCAGTTGCCTCCTGCTTTTGCTTTGTGTCGGTGATTACTGCAGTGGAATACCAGCCCAGCAAGCCGATACAAATGACTGCCACAAGGATAATCACCCAACTCTTTCCTTTTTTCATTTTCTTATACCTTCCTGTCATTTTGCTACCATCCATATAGGTATACAGATGGCAAATATATTCGCACACGGGTCACAAATACCGCTATCCGTTTTCCGTGACAAATTCAAATTATTGTGCATCATCTGCCATATCAGCCTCTGCTGCCTTAATCATGATAGCGCACTCTATACGCTTCTTCTGCAGCTCGCAGCCTAAATCATAGGCATCAGTGATTGTGCCGTGGAAGTTGTATGAGTTGGCGGCACAGCCACCGCTGCAATAGAATCTGGCAAAACAGTTACGACATTTTTCCTTGGCATAAACATTACAGCACTTAAACTCATCCTGGATGTCAGTGGCCTTGATGCCATCCCAGACATTACCCATAAGGAAGTCCTCATTGCCCACAAACTGGTGGCATGGATATAAATCTCCCCATGGAGTCACTGCCAGGTACTCTGTTCCTGAGCCACAGCCGGAAAGGCGCTTATATACACAAGGTCCTCCCTCTAAATCTATCATAAAATGGAAGAAATTGAAGCCGTTTCCTGCCTTGTTTCTCTTTACCATCTCTGCTGCAAGTCTGTCGTACTCATCAAAGAGCACAGGTAAATCAGATTCCTTAAGTGCATATTCATCTGTAGGCTGTGCCACCACAGGCTCAACCGAAATCTGCTTGAAGCCTAAATCAGCCAGATGAAGCACATCCTTTGAAAAATCAGTATTGAAATGTGTGTATGTACCTCTCACATAGTACTTGTCCTGATGTCTGCTCTCCGCAAACTTCTGGAATTTCGGAACAATAAGGTCATAACTGCCGGCACCCTTTCTGAAAGGCCTCATGCGGTCATGAACCTCCTTGCGTCCGTCTATACTAAGGACTACATTGTCCATCTCTTTGTTGGCGAACTCCATAATCTCGTCATTTAAGAGCACACCGTTTGTGGTGAGTGTGAACCTGAAATGCTTGTCATGAAGCTTCTCCTGCTCTCTTCCATATGCCACAAGCTGCTTCACCACATCCCAGTTCATGAGAGGCTCTCCTCCAAAGAAGTCTACCTCTAAGTTTCTCCTGCTGCCTGAATTGGCAATCAAAAAATCAAGTGCCTGTTTTCCTGTCTCGTAGCTCATGAGAGCTCGTCTGCCGTGATACTCGCCCTCCTCTGCAAAACAATATCTGCAGGCAAGGTTACAGTCGTGCGCTATGTGAAGGCAAAGTGCCTTTACAACTGTCTGGCGCTTCTTGAAATCTATGATACGCTCTTTGTATGTATCTTCTGTGAAGAGCTCTTCATTATCCTTAAGCTCATTTACTTCCTGTATTGCTTCTTCTATCTCCGTCTGTGGATACCTGTCCACAAGCTTTTCAATAATCTCCTTAGCTGAGTTGTCCTCAAACAGCTCAATAACGTCATATGTGACATCATCCACCACATGGATTGCGCCACTGTTGACATCTAAGACAATATTATAGCCGTTGTTCTTGTACTGATGAACCACTACAATATTCCTCTCTTTCTATACACATTTTAAAATTACACTGCGAAAAGAGTGTGCACCTATCAGCGCACACTCTTTAAATCCGCTTCACCTATGACTATTTGTACTGCTCACAAGTCTGGTTTCCAACTGTACAAGATGTCTTGCAAGCTGACTGGCATGATGTCTGGCACTCGCCACATCCGCCCTTTTTAACTGTGTTCTGTAATTTTCTTGTATTTAATGTCTTTACGTGTTTCATTTTTATCTCCTTTTCATTTAACGATGTCTCATTGACACATCATATTTGCTTTCAACATTATATCACAGCATTATCAATATGAAAAGTCCTTTTTTAGCGAAAAACAAGCGCTGAAAACATTACCAGAAGGAGTATTATCAAAAGCTCGAATATATTTTTTGATTCACCTATATCTATGACCACTGTTGCTATCACATACGTTATCCAGTATGCTACGACCGTCACCCTGATAAAACGTCTGCGGTGAAAGCAGCATTTGAGCAAAAATCCGCACACAAGCCCCACCACTATATTGACCGCCATTGAGAGTGCAAAGCTTATCCACTCCGCCATGTCGACAAAGCACTGTACTATGGAAAGTATGATAAGGCACAAAAGCGCCGTAAGATGCATGATACATATTGTTATCACAGGACCTTTGATTTTTCTCCACATAAAAACGCCCTCCACACATCATATATATGTGCAAAGGGCAGTAATTATTCATGTATGAAATTCATTCGTGATTACAGCTCACAGTTATTAACTGTTCTAGGGAATGGGATAACGTCACGGATATTGCCCATGCCGGTAAGATACATTACGCATCTCTCAAAGCCCAGTCCAAAGCCTGCGTGTCTTGCAGAGCCGTATTTTCTTAAGTCAAGGTAGAACTTGTAGTCATCCTCTGAAAGTCCAAGCTCATTTATTCTGGCAAGGAGCTTGTCGTAATCATCCTCTCTCTGGCTTCCACCGATGATTTCTCCGATTCCCGGTACAAGACAGTCAACTGCTGCAACAGTCTTTCCGTCGTCATTCAGCTTCATGTAGAAGGCCTTTATCTCCTTCGGATAATCTGTGACAAATACAGGGCGCTTATAAATCTGCTCTGTGAGGTATCTCTCATGCTCTGTCTGTAAATCACAGCCCCATGATACCTTGTAATCAAACTTGTCATTGTGTTTTGAAAGGATATCTATAGCCTCTGTATATGTCACACGGGCAAAATCATTTTCAACAACATTTCTTAATCTGTCAAGGAGTCCCTTGTCCACGAAATTGTTGAAAAATGCCATCTCCTCAGGTGCATTTTCAAGCACATAGTTGATAACATACTTGAGCATGCTCTCTGCAAGCATCATATCATCCTCAAGGTCTGCAAAAGCAATCTCAGGCTCAATCATCCAGAACTCTGCCGCATGACGTGTGGTGTTTGAATTCTCCGCACGGAAGGTAGGTCCGAAGGTGTAGATATTCTTGAATGCCATAGCATATGTCTCGCCGTTTAACTGTCCTGAAACAGTAAGGTTGGTAGGCTTATTAAAGAAATCCTTTGAGAAATCCACCTTTCCTTCCTCTGTCATAGGGAGATTGTTCAAATCAAGTGTGGTCACCTGGAACATCTCTCCTGCACCCTCACAGTCACTTCCTGTGATAAGCGGTGTGTGCACGTACACAAAATCCCTCTCCTGAAAGAATTTGTGAATAGCATATGCGCAGAGTGAACGCACTCTGAAAACTGCCTCAAAAGTATTGGTACGAGGTCTTAAGTGTGAGATTGTACGAAGATACTCAAATGTATGTCTCTTCTTCTGCAGAGGATAATCCGGTGTGGATGCACCCTCAACAGTCACCTCTGCGGCTTGAATCTCAAATGGCTGCTTTGCATCCGGAGTAAGCACAAGTGTACCTCTTACGATAATTGCAGCTCCGACATTGATCTTGCCAACCTCATCATAGTTGTCTAAGCCATTTCCGTATACAACCTGGATTGGCTCAAAAAATGTACCGTCGTTTACCACGATAAATCCAAAATTCTTTGAATTACGATTGCTTCTGACCCATCCTCCGATAGTCACCTCTTTGTCAGCGAATTTGTCCTTGTTGCGGAAAATCTCGCGTATGTTTGTAAGTTCCATTATCTAATCCTCCATTTAAGCTGCCTGCGCATCACCACAGACAGCATATTTATCGTTATTATTCGGCATCCGCGCTGCCACTTGAAGTATCCGGCGCTGCACTGCCATCCTCAAATGTCACATTTGCTTTCTCTGTGACTGTATCGATAGCCTTGTTTACAAGGTACTGGTTCTTAAGGTATGTCTTTCCCTCATCCTTGTGTCCGCTTCCAAAATACTTGTATACCTCAGAAGCCTTGCTGAACTGACCATTGCTGGCTGATACGATGTAATCCACATAGCTGTTGAAGGCATCATCATCCATCTTGATATTTTCCTTCTCAGCGATAAGTCCAAAGATGAACTCTGTCTTTATCTGGTCTGTCAGATTCTCCTTCCACTTCTCTGTGGCCTGATCCACTGTCATGTTGTAGTTGGACTTTAAATATTTCTTAAGTGTCTGTCCATCCTTGACATTTTCTTTGGTAAATGAAGCAATATACTCATTGAGTCTGGCCTGTAGATACTCATCAGGAATCTCGACTGTGCTGTTTTCAATCATGTAGCTCTTTATCTTGTCCACCTCAGCGCTGTAGAGCTGCTGCTTCAAATCTTTCTCAATCTGTGTGGTAAGCTGGGCATTAGTTGTCACCCCGGCCTTTCCAAACACTGTGTTGACCTGCTCGTCTGTCATATCAGCAAGTGCAACAGGATCTGCTGAGTAAATGCCCTTTACTGTATACTCAAATGTAACTGTCTGTCCGTTTAAGTCGTCATTGCCATAATCCTCAGGGAAAGTCACGTCACCCTTAACCTTGTCACCCACCTTGGCTCCGATTATAGGCTTTGTAAATCCATCGATAAAGGATGAACCGCCGACCTGGCTGTTATTTGTCACATCAAGCATCACATCTGTAGCAGAACCACCATCAAATGCTTTGCCATCCTTATATCCTGTGTAATCAACCTTGACATAATCGCCATCTGCAACTGTATCACGATCTGTAACCTGCTTGTACGCATCTGCACCATATGACTGAAGCACATTGGTCAGATATGTCTGCTTTGCTGTATCGTTTATCTCATAATCGTTTGAGACAGTAATTGCAACGCCTGAATAGTCTGCAAGCTTTGTAACCTGCTTTGCGTAGTCTATGTCAAACTGTCCGCTTCGCATCGTCTCGCTGCCGGCCTGGGTGCCTGCCTCTGTTGTGCTCTTTGAGCCATCCTTTTTGCTCTTGTTGCTTATCACAACAGCAAGCGCAATAATTACCACGATAAGTGCAATCACAATCACCGCTATGACTGCCTTCTTACCTGTATTCTTCTTCTCACTCATTGGAATCCTCCTGAAATCTGTAAGTCATGTTATTTATATGTACAATGCCCTGCCACGGCAAAAACGCATCCGCAAAACACTATACCTATCTACAATATCACATATCAGGTTAAATTACAACGAGTGAAATTTTCTTTATCTTTGCAAACACCGGAGGCGTATGCATCCTAAGCCCTACTGTCACCCTGGCATTCTTTTGCAGCCTTACCGGCTTAAGCAGATGTGTCACAAACCTGACATCAGCAGGGAAAATGTCGCTTGTATATGTATGAACGCCGCTTTCATCCTCCACATCCATAAACAGCTTGACATCGACACCTGTTGTATTGGTTCCTCTATAGTCAACCGCTGCTATATACTCACCGGTATATTCAATATCCACCGTCTGGCTTATCGAATAGTCAAAATTGGCATCCGAAGAGATAAACACTCCATCCTTACCCAGTGTATACTGTCTTTCTTCGAGGCTTGTCTCAATCTGCCAATTATTAAATCCATCCTTAAATTCAGGATTTGAGATTAGATTTCCATGAATCATAAGAAGCTTCATGAAATCCTCCACCTCCGGTGTTTCTTCATACTCATAAAGTGATTCAATATACTTATCAAGCTCTTTAATCGGAGGATTTTTCTGATCAAAGTCCCTGATTGCATCCCAGCCCGGCAAAGCCCTGCCATGCTCGTCAAACATACCCATATTCTCAAACCAGGTTCCCATGCCTTTACCAGGCACACCGACAGGCTCCCAGTAGTATACACCGGTCTTTCCGGTATCCTTTGACACCTCTGCTGCTATCTGCATGATTATTTCAAGAGACTTCTTCTGCTCTGCGCTGCCTGCATCAAGGCCTGCAGTCTCCATGAGTTCCTTCGAGATATGATCTCCCTTGCAATGCCTCCACGGATGAGCTGTCTCCACAATATAAACCGGCAGATTATATAATTTTATGATCCTGCTCATAGTATCCTTCAAATCCATGAAGGTACCATGCCAAAACGAATAAAAGGAAAGGCCAATCGCGTCAATCGGCAGCAGGCCCGCATTAAACATAGAATCAAGCCACGGCATAATACAGTTATATCTGCCTCCCTGATCCAGATGAATCATGACCTTTGTCTCCGGGAGCAGCTCCCTGACAGCTCTGATTCCCTCATTTACAAGCTCAGCCAGCTGCCTGTACTGTGGCACTGCACCATCCGGAAACAGCATACCACTCCTTATTTCATTGCCAATCTGAACCATATCCGGCGCACAATCCATGATTTTTAATCTGTATAGCACATCATATGTGTACTTGTGCACTGCCTCCTTCAGCTCATCAAAGCTCAAATTCTTCCACGCATCAGGCTTATTCTGCTGTCCCGGATCTGCCCAGTAATCCGAATAATGAAAATCAAGCAGAAAATGCATTTTGTATTTTTTAATGACATGAGCCATCTCGAGAACATATGTAAGACTGCAATACCCATTAGACTCCGGCACCTTATCAGGCTCATTCCATATGCGCAGACGGACTGAATTTACATTATTCAGCTTTAAAAAATCAAATACCCTGCACACATGACCTTCCCTATCCATTATTTGTATATTATTGTCAACCATCATAGGAACGGATGAAATATCCACTCCCTTTAAGAAATTGCTATCCTTTTTCTGCTTGTGCTGCTGCTTAAGCTGATACATCTTTGTGTCAGCACTTACGAGATAATCGTCAAAGCTCTTACCACTGCCCGGCTTCGTATATATGATGCCGTGACTGATAAACAGGCTGTGCTGCTCCATGATATCATACACGCGCTTTATATACTTCTCAGCAGTGTCATGTCTGTCCCCGGGGATAAACACGATAAATTCATCTCCACCGAATCTATATACCATACTTCCTTCAGGCTTTTGCTCATCAAGCACCCTCGCCACAGTCTTTAAAAGCTCGTCACCGTACTGGTGTCCGTATGTATCATTTATGTCCTTGAAATCATCCACATCGAGAAATACTATGGTGCAACCGACATTTTGAGCTTCAAGCTCAGCAAACATAGGAATGACCATCTCATTGCATGCCACACGATTGTATAGGCCTGTGAGCGCATCATGGTTGTAGAGATTCTTAAGCTCATTATTTGTATTCTCAAGTACCTTTTGCTTAAAAAGATTCTCAAGCTTCTTAAGAAGGGCAGACTGTATATCAAACTGCTCAGGATGGTCGTACAAAAACTCGGGATTCCTGAGTATTACATAGCCCACTATCTCGTCCCTGAAATGTAGCGAGTAATACATATAACAGGTATTTTTATCTACACTCTGCATGTACTGCATAAGGTCATTTACACTCTTAAACTCAAGCTTTCCATTGTCCTTGTCATCCGCATAGAGTACAACCTCGTCGTCAATATCATAGCCATGCTTCCTAAAGTGTGCATTGTTCCTTGCAGCTGCCAGATCAGAAACACCGACCACATACACTCCGTCACACTTCATGCTCTGTATATAGTCAGAGTATCTCTCAAACAAATCATAGTATTCATTGCACTCCTCGAGCTCTTTCTGGAGGATCATTACTACATCCTCCTCCTGCTCTTTTGCAACGGAGCCTTTGATAATATTCTTTATGTAATTACGATAATCCACTCTGCCGGTATTAGGGCATCCGCAGCTCTCAGCCGGGATAAACTCAGAATCAAGGTATTTATCAGAAGCATCGCCCGTGCCATTCCAAAGCGCCTTAAATATCTCAAGAACTTTTCTGCCTATATTGCCCCTGTTGTGCTCCACTGTTGTAATCTGTGGGTTAAAGTACGCAGCCTTATCCAGATTGTCAAATCCTGTGACCTTAAAATCCTGTGGTACCTTGTATCCGAGAACCTCTGCTGTCGCACACAGTCCTGCTGCTATATTGTCATTTGCACATAAAAACACATCCGGTAACGGTTTTTTGTTCTCGTGCCAATCACTCATATACCTGACACCTGTCTGATAATCAAAATCACCAAACATGTACATATCAGCTGTAAGTGGTATGCCATAATCACTTAAAGCCTTCTTAAAGGCCTCAAAACGCATTCTGTTCTCATAATGATACGGCGGACCACCTGCAAACACAAAGCTTTTGCAGCCATGCTCATAGTACATATGATCCATCACCTTGCGAAACAGCCTCTTACTGTCGTTGCCTACATAGTAAAACCCATCAACCTTATACCCGATACTCACTACCGGCACATTTACCGACTGAAGCTTTCTGACCATATAATGTATCTCATCCTGGTTGATCGTATTGGTGCAGTCAAATACCACTCCGTCGAAGCTGTTTAAATCAGGCAAATCGTTCAGCGCATACTCGCCTTTGTTAAACTTTGAATCCTGACTCCAGGTTCCGTTGGTGTTGTAAAAATACAGGCACACATCCAGTCCCAGCTCTTTAGAGCCTTCCATGATACCCTCAACCCACGAATATGTTACATATCTTCTCCAGCCATCAGCCAGAAGAGCAATTTTCTTCATTAATAAGTACCCCTTTGCATCTTCTAAAGACTTTTCCCAAAATATAGTTCTATTATATTACGGTTTTACCTATTCTTGCAATAAAGATTGATTTTTTTTAGCATATTTGATAAAATTAATTTAAATAAGCAAATTTTTAGGAGGGATACGTTTTGAATCCAGCATTAATCGTACTTATTGTTATCGCAGTAGTGCTTGTGGTAGCATTTATAGTATTAACAATCCTCGGTAAAAAAGCACAAAAAAGAAAGGAAGAGCAGGACGAGCAGATAGCTGCAGCATCACAGACTGTCAATATGCTAATCATTGACAAAAAGCGTATGAAGCTAAAGGATGCCGGTCTCCCACAGCAGATTATTGAGCAGACACCAAAGCTTATGCGCCGCTCAAAGCTGCCTGTAGTCAAGGCCAAGGTCGGACCAAGAGTCATGACTCTTATCGCAGACGAGCAGATCTTTGATGAGATTCCTTTAAAGAAAGAGGTCAAGGCTTCTGTCAGCGGTATCTACATCACAGCTGTCCGCGGTATCAGAGGACCTCTTGAGAAGCCTAAGAAGAAAAAAGGCTTCCGTGCAAGAATGGCAGAAAACTACAGCAAGGCCAACGAACAGCTCAAGGCTGAGGAGGCTGCAAAGGCTGAAAGAAAAGCCGCTAAAGAGGCAGCCAAAAAGGCTAAGCAGAAATAATATCATGATTTAATTTTCATGTACATAAACAGAGCATGGGGGATGGCTTTCATCCTCACATGCTCTGTTTTTTATATGCTTTATATATTTTTTACCCCATAGGCTTGGCAGACTTTTATGCAATTTTAACTGCTGCGCCTTTTTTCTTCACAGCTATATTGATGTGACAGTCGCCTACAAATTCATAGTTGACATCAAGTGCATACTTTACCTCTGCCCTTATCTCGTCCTCAGTCTCCTTTACCTCTATGCTTGTGGCATCAATACCTATCTGGATACTTCCAAACGGTGTATAATAATATGTCAGGTTTTTCTTTCCCTTCTCAAATATCATATGTACACTCATAGGTCCCTTGCGGGTGAACTCAAGATAATTGTCATTGAATTTAAGCATATTTTTGAGTGTCTGGGTCTCACCCTCCATTATCTCCTCAAAAAGCACATAGTGTTTGTTATTTCTTATATAATACTCTCCCGGGGCAATCACCTCTACCGCATCCGACTGCTGGTCCGGTGCGAGCTGCAGGCCCTTTAATGATACTACTACATCCTTTGTCATTTCTTTCTCCTTATCCTCTTGCATATCTAAATTAAGTCACGCTTTAATAATTTGTCATCACATATTTTCTTTTGATATATTTTTTCAGCATGAATATACTAACTGTTTTATCTGAAAATATCAAGGATTTTTAGTTTTATTTCATATTTTCCACTGTCAAATATGCTCTCATACTCGTCCGGAGTGAGTACCTCCTTAAGATTTTCCTTTGCTTCGTCCTCCACCACCTCGTACACACTGCCCCTAAAGCACATGTTTGGATACAGCACGCACCACCAGTTATGACCGGCTCCATCGCCCAGTGTTATTTCAAGCGCCTCGTAATTTCCCTCAGGAAATGTATAGTCCCCATACGTCTTTTCCGGGAAATCAGTGTGTGTAAGCTCTGCCGATGCGCCATATGTAAAACCGTTTGCTGCAAGCGTCTCCTTTGATACCGCTATTATTTCGTCCATATGGTCATTTACGGTGGCTCTGGTTTCTTCGATATTTTCGCACTCCAGCAGATATGGCTCTATGTAAGCCCCTACTGCATCGCGCACCTGCTTTTTCACATTCTGGTCTGCTTCGCTGTCGCTGTTTGCCAGCACGTGGAAACGCAGGATTTTGCCGGCGATGGATTTTTGCATGTCGGCTGTACACGCTATACTATTGGTGTTTGCGGCAGGTGTATGATTTTTTGCAGCTATCGCTGCCGTAAGGGATATTATTGCTATGGTTGTTATTATTATTTTCTTTCTCATGTAAACAAGTATTGCCTTATTTGACGAGCTTATTCATCCTTTTTGAAAATTTTACCGGGTTTCATGAATTTCATTCGTATAGTCATCCAGCAAGGTGCCAAGTGTAATTATCGGTTCACCATCCTCATGATTCTCCTTATTTATTTTCTGCTCATAATAATCACCCATGTTATCAAAGATATCGTTTATATCATCTGCTATGCACACATATGTGTTTCTCGGAAATTTTTTGGATATCTTGCAGTATTCCATGAAGCTTGCATAAGCTGCTTCATCATTTCTAAGTGTTTTTCCTATTAAAATCACCTTCAAATGATTGGTATCGGCTTTTTGTGACAGCCGATCCTCGAAGCTGTCCACGGCTGTTTTGATATCATCTGCATATTCCGGTTCGTAGGATTTGTCCATGTTATAATAAAACTCTATATATCCGCTATTTTCATTTGCCGAAACATCTCTGTGACTAACATATGCTTTGTTATCAGTTACTTCTTTATCGGTTATTTCGTCAGTATCTACAGCTACAACATCCACCGCCGCAAGTGTCGGAAAACAGCGCTCCTCAAGTTCCACTGCACTGCAGCCGGTGAGCATGAGACCTATCGTCAGCACTACTATGACCGGTATCGCTATGCACATTAAAAATCCAAGATATTTTTTCACGATTTCATCTCCACTTTCAAGAATATATGCTAAGGTCACTGTGACTGCTATGACAAAAATGATGCACCAGCTTCTCATAGTGCTCTTTTCCTTGTCATGGCTTTTCTGTCTGACAGAGCCAAATTGCTTATTGCTGCAGGAATGCCGGTTTTTATTAAATGTAAATATAATTTTTCCCGTATTTTCAGCAAAATTCTCACATCTTAAAACCGCATAATAAAGGCTCATATTGAGTACTGAAAACAGCGTGAAAAACCACACCGACAGCATCAGTGCATCTGCCCTCTTGAAGAAGCTGCCTTTTATCTGCACATCACTCATCAGTACGACAGCCGGAAACTCTATTTCCGACAGTGAATATTTTCCGAAGTTTCCAAGCAATACTGCATACAATAAAAAAAGAATGCCTGCATATGTGAATATTGCTTTACTCACACTCCCTCGTATCTGTGAGGCAGTGCGTTCCCTTACAAACAGTACATTGAACACGGAAATGGATGCTGCAAACACATAGTATGCACCCGCAAATATATCCGCTATGCCAAAGTCCACACCGACTCTGTCCTTAATCATTAGATAGTCAAATCTCATATCCGATATCGCAAACAAAAGCATAGCAGCAAGCGGTATCAGCACAAAGAAAAATACTACCTCGTATACCCTGGCCCGGCACTCCACTCCGCCACTTAACGCATAAGCGCATACCGCCATTATCACAAGGAGTACAACTGTAAATGACTCATCCGGTATAAGGCTGTCACGTATCAGCTTTACAAATATCCATGCAAAAAATGCGGCCTGTGACAGCTCGTATATCGCAATAATTAAATCATAAATTAACATTTTCGCATATTTTGTTTTATCAATGCTTCTGTCATATATCGTTTTCCTGCGTTCACGTACCTCGCTTACTATCCACATAAATAGCCATGCCATGAAAACGCCGAGTGCGATTGAGATAAAAGCATACTTTCCAAGCTTTGCCAGATTGTTTGGAAGCACCAGTGTGCCGACTCCAAGCAGATTAAAGACGTATAGCCTGTATAGCTGGCGGGGCGATATGCTTTCGTTTTGTGCAAATGTGTAGCTTGTGCTCATATTTTTAGTCATCCTTATTTCCTTTCAGCTTTCTGCACTCCTTTTCTCTTGCAAATACAGGCCGCCTCCAAAGTCTGCGAAGCGGAAATCGTATGATACTGTCCTTTTCATCCTCGCCGCCTGTCAGCTCGCTGCCCACAAATGGCATCATGTATGGGTAACCACAGCTTTTGAGCTTTGCGAGATGCAAAAGTATCACCATCAGACTTATTAAAAATCCAAAATATCCAAGCCATGCCGACATCATTATTACAGCGAATTTGAGTATCCTAAATGAAAATGCAAACTCCTCACTCGGTATGGCAAACGAACAGAGTGCGGTGAATGCAACAAGAATGACCACTATAGGGCTTACTAAATTTGCATCCACTGCTGCCTGTCCGATTATGAGGCCTCCGACTATGCCTATCGTGTTTCCCATTGCTCCGGGAAGTCTTATGCCGGCTTCGCGAAGCAGCTCAAAGGACAGCTCCATCATGAGCACCTCTATGAGCTGCGGAAACGGGCAGCCGAGTCTGGCTTCATAAAACGCCAGTATGAGAGGTGTCGGCAGTATCTGTGTATGAAAATTTGTGACCGCCAGATAAAGCCCCGGCAATGTAAATGACATAAAGGCAGCCACGTACCTTATCAGCCTGGCAAAACTTGCCGCTATCGTTCTGTTATAGTAATCATCTGCGGTTTTTAAAAAATTGTTCATGGTGGTTGGCAATATTATCGCTATCGGTGAATTATCGCACAGCACCACCACCCGCCCTTCTAGGAGCGCATTTACCGCCACATCCGGCCGCTTTGTGGTCTGAAGCTGTGGAAACGGTGAATACCATTTTGCCTCAGCAAATTGTTCAAGAACTCCCGAATCCCCCACATGGTCTATCACATAGCTGTCCAGATTCCTTTCCACATCCTCTACAAGCCCCGGTTTTACGAGGTCTCTCACATACAATATGTCCACATTGCTGTGTCCGCGAAGCCCCTTTTTCACCTCTTTACACTTTAAGCGAGTGCTCCTTAACCTGCGCCTGATAAGTGCTGTATTTATCTTTATGGAATCAGCAAAGCCCTCATTGGAGCCTCTTATGACCTTTTCCGAATCAATCTCCTGAATTGACATGGCAGGATATCCCTTATCAGGAAGCTTGAAGGCATCCGGATAACCATCCACAAAAAAAATCACGTCTCCTGTCAGCATCATCTGGGCCGCCTCATTAACCGTGTGCAGATGTGCAAATTCAGATAGAGCTGCCTGATTTTTGTCAAGTACTTCCTTAACCTGATCCCGGTCTATCCCTTCAAGGTATGATGTAAATCGTCCAAACGCACTGTTATTGATACCGGAGCCAGCACATGTCACCTCAATATATGCAACAAAACACTTTATGGAGGCATCACGCCCCAGATACATCTCCTGCATCTTGATATCTGAGCAGTCAGAATATATCTGCCTGAAGCTTTTTATGTTCTCATCTATGTTTATGGTCATCTTTAACTCTCCTATATACCCAATAAATCCCGTCAGATTTAAAATCCCTGATATAGTATGACCATACATTCCTACAAATATCCCTGATTACTTATTTTTTGCTATTATCTAAGCTACTAACTAAGCCACTAAAAAAGGCCACCGTTCACACATCAGTGCGACCGGCAGCCCTTGGTTTGTTATATTCTGTTTTATTTCTTCTCTTCATCCTGCTTTTGTATCACAGCCTTCACAGCAACCGCCTGATTAGCCACATGCGTATGCATTTCTGTAGTCACAAGCTCCATATTTCTTGCCTCAAGCGCCCTGTAGATGGCATCATGCTCCTTCACAAGCATCGGATAATTCTTTGGATCCTTTAAATACTCCACTCTGTAGCGGTACATCTGCTCGCGGATATTGTTCATCATAGATACAAGCTTCGCATTGTTGGTCGCCTCATAGATAGCATCGTGAAACTTCACATCCTCCTCAGCTATCTTTTTCACATCTCCTGAGTCCATGCTCCTCTTGAACTCGTCCTTTATGGTTTTTAGATTCGCAAGCTGCTCATCACTGATTTTCTTACAGGCTATTTTGGCTGCAAGCTCATCGAGAGCCTCTCTCACCTCAAGCACATCCTCCATATCCTTGAGAGTCATCTTGGCAACCTCTGCGCCCTTTCTCGGCATTGTGACTGCAAGCCCCTCCTGCTCAAGCATTCTGATTGCTTCACGTATAGGTGTACGGCTGACTCCAAGCTTTGACGCAAGCTGCAACTCCATAAGTCTCTCTCCCGGCTTGAGCTCACCCTTTAAAATTGCCTCACGAAGTGTATTAAACACCACATCACGAAGTGGCAGATATGCATCCATATTTAAAGTTAAATTATCAGTCATCAAACTTCTCCTATCTCTTGTATTATCATTCTCACATATAAGAAAAAAGTAACTATAAAGCACCCGCTGTGCTATCCGGATATCACGTTATTTGCGATTATTGTATACAGATGTCAGATACACCTGTCTGGCAAGATGTGAGCTTCTCATGGCTTTGTACGCTTTCTTTGCAGTATCTTCATCGTCAAACAGACCAAAAACCGTCGGACCACTACCGCTCATCATGGCTCCTACCGCGCCATTTGAAAGCATATGCTTCTTTATCTCATCTATCACCGGATAATTTGGTATGGTCACAGTCTCTAAGACATTTCCCATATGCGCTGCGATATCATGCAGATTCTTAGCCTTTATATCATCTATCAGGCGGTCTATATCCGGATGAATAGTCGTATCATCAAGCTTCAGATTCTGATACACAAATTTTGTGGATACCGAGATGGACGGCTTTGCAATAAGCACCGGACACTTTACCATTGGAGGAAGAGGACTAAGCGCCTCTCCTATACCCTCGGCCAGCGCCGTACCTCTCATAATACAGTATGGTACATCCGCACCTATCTGCACACCTCTTTCCATAAGCTGTCTCTTTGTCAGTCCCAGTGAAAAAAGCCTGTTTACACCTATAAGCATGGCTGCCGCATCAGTACTGCCCCCCGCCATCCCTGCTGCAACAGGAATACGCTTGTCCAGCTTCACTGATACACCGTCAGTTATAGAAAACTCATCCATCAGAAGCTTTGCAGCCTTGTATATGAGATTGTTCTCGTTTACAGGGAGAAAAGACAGATTGGTCTGTATCTGTATGCCGGGCTCCTGTGTCCTTTTGATATCGAGCCTGTCATACAGCTGAATGGTCTGCATAATCATGCGGACCTCATGATATCCGTCCTCTCTGCGCCACACCACATCCAGCCCCAGGTTAATCTTGGCTAATGCTTTTAATGAAATATCGTTATTACTACCCATATTGTATTACCTCTGTTTTTTGTATACAAGGATTATAACACACCCTGCCAAAAAGAGCAAATTTAAATATTCTCATTTAATTGTTAATTTTTACATCTCATCAGTCAAATTAACCTAAAAAGGGACTGCACGTTGCGCGCAGTCCCTCTAATATATCATATTCTGTTTCTTATAGCCCTTGCCGTTATTTTTTTAATTTTCTTCCAAATATAAATGTCGAAAAATATATTACCGATGCAATAATCACTATCATCGGGCCTGTTGCCACATTGGTGTAGTATGACACAGCAAGACCGACTATTCCTGAAAAAACTGAAAATAGCACTGAAAAGAAATGATACTCACGCATATTTTCCGAAATATTCCTTGATGAAGCCGCTGGTAATATAAGCAGAGCATTTATTATAAGTATACCTATCCACTTGATGGATAGCATAACTATGAGTGCTACAAGCACCGCAAACAGATTATCCAGAAGACGCACATGGATACCCTTGCTTTTTGCCACGCTTCTGTGTATACATATGGCGTTGAGCTTATTGAAGCAAAACACCCAGAACACTATCGTGACCACAAAAATCACAATTAGATAAACTATCTCAGTCTTTGTGATGCTTAGCACATCGCCCACCAGTATACTTGAGTATTTGCTGAAATTGCCGCCCTTTGACAGTATCGCAAGACCTATCGCCACAGAGCACGATGAAAATACCGATATAATGGTATCTGTCGATGCAGTGTTCAGACTGCCTATCTTATTTAAAAGAAGTGCAAACACTATCGCAAATATCACCATGGCAAGCGAGGTGTCTGCCATGCCGCATACCACTCCGACAGCGATTCCTGTAAGTGCTGAATGTCCGAGTGCATCTGAAAAGTATGCCATCTTTTTGTTTACAATCATGGTTCCCATTATGCCAAAAAGCGGTGTGATGATGAGCACAGCGATAAGGGCATTTCTCATGAAATCATATTGAAGCCAGGAGGTTATATTCATTTGTGCTCCTCCTCTCTCACCCAGGATTCCTCTCCTGTGTAAAAAATTCTCTCAAATTCTTTGCTCTCGAAGACTTCCTTCACAGTTCCCTGCTTTGCAACGGTCTTATCAAGCAGTACAACATGGTCTGCGTACTTTGCCACATAGTCCAGATCGTGCGATATCAGTATGATTGCAAGGTCATAGTGAGTCTTTAAATAATCCATGGTCTTATAGAAAAGCTCCATGCCGTTTTGGTCTATTCCGGACACCGGCTCATCCAACAGCAGCAGGTTCGGCTCGTCCATGATTGCCATGGAAAGAAGCACTCTCTGCAGCTGTCCTCCAGAGAGGTTGCACACCTGCTTGTCGATGAGCTCCTCAGCCTCAAATACCTCGAGTGTCTCCCTTATCTTTGCCTCTATCTTTTTTCTCTTTGGCAGAAAAACAGGATAATTGTACTGATAGCTTGCTATGAGGTCATACACGCTGACCGGTGTATTTTTCTCGATATTGACAGACTGCGGCACATAGCCGATTTTAAGCTTAGCCATATGTCCGTCCTTAGTATCCTTGAACTCAATCGTACCGGTGTGAGGTATCTCGCCGAGTATCGCCTTTATGAGTGTAGATTTTCCGGCACCGTTTTGGCCTATTATGACATTGAAGGAGCCGCAATGTATGTGCATATTTACATCCTCAAGCACCGTCTGCTCTCCGAAGCTCACTCCAAGGTTATTTATTTTTATGCAATGAAAGCCACATGGCTGTATTATTTTCCGCATATTTTCTCCAATTTTATTTAGTAAATGCCTCTTTGATAAGCTCTATATTGTGCTCCATACCATCAAGATAGCTGTCCTTGTCGTACTCTCCCCTGTTGAGAGGGTCGATATAAATCACATGCACATCTATCTCACGCGATACGGTATCTCCCATGCTCTTTCCGTAGAGCTCCTCAGCGAGTATTACCGACACTCCGTCATCCTTTATGGCACCTATTACCTGCTTTATCTCACCTGCGCTGACTGAGCGCTCCTCGTCAAGGTCTAACAGATAGCATGCATTCATGGAAAAATCATCAGCTACATACGCATAGGCCTCATGGAATATGATGATATTCTGTCCATTGGTAAGACTCTTTAGGCTATTTATCTTTTCTTCAAGCACTGCAAGCTTTGCATCATATACTTTTGCATTTGCATAATATTCATCAGCATGCTTTGCATCCTTTTCAGCAAGCCGGGATGCGATTGTCTGAACCATGGTGCGGTAACGCGGCACGCTCATCCATGCATGGGCATTCTCATCACCGTGGTCATGATCGTGCGCGCTATATGATTCTGCGTCTGCTTCGTGGTCATGGTCGTGGTCACTGTCCGATTCTGTGTCTGCTTCGTGGTCATGGTCGTGGTCACTGTCCGATTCTGCATCTGCATCGTGATCATGGTCGTGGTGACTATCTGCATCATCCTCAGAAAGAAGTGCCACATCCTCACAGGCCTCAACCACATCAAGCTTCGGATACGCCTTTGCCACATCAGACATAAACGACTCTATACCGCCTCCGTTTATTACAAAAACATCGGCAGTGGATAAAAGCTTCATATCCTCCGGTGTGAGCTGGAAATCGTGCAGACAACCGGTCTGTGGCTCGCTTAAGTTTTCAAGTCTCACGCCTTCCACTCCGTCTACTATATTTAAAGCTGCAATATACATTGGATAGAAGGATGTCACGACTGTAAGTATATCGTCAGCTTCGTCAGTATTTTTTGTATTGCCCGAAGCATTTGATACTCCACCGGCAGCGCCTTTCATACCTGCTGTGTGCTCATATGCCATTACCGCAAACGTACACACTATCAATATACACAAAAACATAATGCCTACAAATTTGCATTTATTCTTCATATATTAAATATTCGCCTTTCTTTCTATAGCTTTATTTCTATGACTCTATTTCGACTTTATTTCTTTTTATGATTATTAACGCTTTTTTTGCTCTTGGCCTTATCTCTGCGTTCTTTAGTCTTTTTGGCAACCAGCTTTCCGGTCTTCTTCCAGCGCTCCTTTTTGTGCGGTTTTGATGCAGCGGCTCTTTTTGCTGCTGATTTTGCCTCGCGCTTTGCTTCTTCCCCCTGTTTCATGGCAAGAAGTGTCTCCTCGTCAAACACGATTGAATCTATGAGATTCCAGATTTCGTCCCTGCCTTCCTTTGACATGGACGAAAACGGTATAACTACCGTGCCCGGCTTCACATGAAGCACATCCTTGATAGTCTTTATGTGTGCGGCAATCTGGCTTTTTTTCAATTTATCAGATTTGGTTGCAATGATGATCGGTGCAAAGCCCTGGTTTACCATCCAGTCATACATCATGATATCATTGTCCGATGGCTCATGCCTTATATCTATTAAAAGAAACACTGCCTGAAGCTTTTTTGAGGTGTGAAGATAGTTTTCTATCATCTGTCCCCATTTAGCTTTTATCTCGATATTGGCATTGGCATAGCCATAGCCCGGCAGATCGACCAGATACATGGCGTCATTGACGTTATAAAAATTGATGGTCTGTGTCTTGCCGGGCTGTGAAGAGATCCTGGCAAGTGACTTTCTGTTCATGAGTGCGTTGATCAGTGACGACTTGCCTACATTTGACTTGCCGGCGAATGCCACCTCATTATACTCATTGTCAGGGATTGTGCTTGTAATTCCGCAAACTGTCTCTAAATTAACACTTTTAATTACCATAATCTCTTCCTCATTCTTATTTTACAAATGCTATCTTCTCCACCTGTGAAAATCTCTCCACCGGCACGATTTCCATGCCGTCTGTTATTTCCTTTGAAATCTCCTCCAGGTCCTTTTCATTATCTTTTGGAATACATACTGTTTTTATTCCGATTACCTTGGCTGCAAGCAGCTTTTCCTTGAGTCCTCCTATCGGAAGCACCCTGCCGCGCAGCGTTATCTCGCCTGTCATGGCTACATCTGCCCTGACAGCTCTGTCTGTAATGGCTGAGAGCATGGCTGTCGCCATAGTGATACCTGCGGATGGTCCGTCCTTTGGCACTGCGCCCTCCGGGATATGTATATGGATATCATGCTTCGTGTAAAACTCTGCATCAATGCCATATCCTTCGCTTATTGAGCGCACATAGCTAAGTGCCGCCTGTGCCGACTCCTTCATCACGTCGCCAAGCTTACCGGTGAGCACGAGCTCACCCTTGCCCGGCAGCACATTCACCTCAACCTCGAGTGTGACTCCGCCCACGCTGGTCCATGCTAAGCCTCTAACGATTCCAACCTCTGCGTGATCATTTTTCTTCTCCGGACTGTACTTCGGATTGCCCAGATACGTCTTAAGATTGGTCTTTGTAACCTTTACAGCAGCTTCGCTGTCCTTAAAGATTTCCCTAGCAGCCTTGCGGCACAGCTTGCCGATAGTCCTCTCAAGGCTTCTGACTCCGGCCTCTCTGGTGTACAGCCTGATGATATCCTTTAGGGCAGAGTCTGTTATCGTAAGCTGTTCCTTTTTAATTCCGTTTTTGCTCTTTTGCTTCTCAACCAGGTGTTCCTTTGCTATGTGAAACTTCTCATTTTCAGTGTAGCTTGACACCTCAATAAGCTCCATCCTGTCAAGAAGCGGCTTTGGAATGCCTGAAACCTCATTTGCCGTTGCAATAAAAAGCACCTCCGACAAATCCACAGGCATCTCAATGTAATGATCCCTGAATCTGCAGTTCTGCTCACTGTCAAGCACCTCGAGAAGAGCTGCTGATGTGTCACCCTTGTAGTCACTTGACACCTTATCTATCTCATCCAACAGCATGAGAGGATTTGAAACGCCTGCCTGTCTTAAACCATTTACTATACGGCCCGGCATAGCGCCGATATATGTCTTTCTGTGTCCACGGATTTCTGCCTCATCGCGCACACCACCAAGAGAAATACGCACATATTTCTTCTCCAGTGCAGACGCAATTGAACGAGCTATGCTTGTCTTTCCTGTTCCCGGAGGACCTACAAGACAAATTATAGGACTCTCTCCCTTGCTTGTCAGATTTCTGACTGCCAGAAACTCAAGTATTCTCTCCTTAACATCCTTTAATCCGTAGTGATCATCATCGAGCACCTGTGCTGCATGGTCAAGATCCTTGTTGTCCACAGACATCTTGTTCCACGGAAGCTCAAGTACAGTCTCTATATAGCCTCTCTCAACTGTGCTCTCTGATGAGCTGCTGCTCATATTTCTAAAGCGCTTTATCTCTTTTTTCGTCTTTTCCTTTACGTAATCAGGCGCATCTAACTCAGATAGCTTTTTCTCATATTCATCAGCCTCCGAGTCAGCATTCTCGCCCAGCTCCTCACGTATCACACCAAGCTGTTCACGAAGCACATACTCCTTCTGATGCTTGTCCACACGAACCTTTACTTTTTTCTGAAGCTCATTCTTTATGGAAATAACCTCCACCTGGGAGAGAAGTAATGATACTATAACCTGATATCTGTCATTGATATCCTCTGCCTCAAGCACCTGCTGCTTAAGCTCATATGACACCGGCAGATTGTTGGTTACATAATCAATGAGCTTTTCAAGATCCTCATACTGATCTATCTGTCTGATAAGCTCCTTGCTGATTTTGCCGACGACTGCCGCATATCTGTGAAAAGCCTCTCTGACTCCGAGAAGCATGGCTTCCCTGAGATTCTCCGGCAGGCTGTCTGCATTACTATCACAATAACAGATTTCTGCCTCAAGGTACTTCTCATTATCGGTAAAGCCAAGCAATGCTGCCCGGCTTATTCCATCTACAAGTATTCTCACAACATCATTCTGTAATCTGACAACCTGCTTTATATCAGCAACAATACCCATCTGATAGAGGTCTTCCTGAGTCGGGTCCTCACTGTCCACATTCCTTTGTGTGACAAGATAAATCTTTTGATCCTGCTCCATAGCCTCCTCGACAGCACGAAGAGAGCGCTCTCTGCTGATGTCGAAATGGGCAATCATCCCCGGCAGAATAGTAAGCCCTCTCAGCGCTACTGCAGGCATATTCATAATCTGTTCTTCCACTTATATCTCCTGTATTATTGCACAGCCATGCATAACAAACCGCTGAGCAATTTATATTATCCGATGCTGTATCTTTTGTAAAATACCGCCTTGTACTTACGATGCCTCTTTTTCCTCGATATATGCCTCAGGCACGCAATCACCATCAAGCTTTAAGTTATCCTCAACGATATCCTTGTCGATTACACACTTGCTGATGCTCTTGTCTGATGGTATACGATACATAAGGTCAAGCATAACAGCCTCCATGATGGCACGAAGTCCTCTGGCTCCTGTCTTTCTCTCAAGCGCCTTGTCAGCGATGGCATTTACTGCATCGTCTGTGAACTCAAGCCCTACTCCGTCAAGCTCAAAAAGCTTGGTGTACTGCTTGATAAGCGAGTTCTTAGGCTCCTTAAGTATACGGATAAGTGCATCCCTGTCGAGTGCCTCGAGAGAAACGGTAATAGGTACACGTCCGATAAACTCAGGAATCAATCCAAACTTTACAAAATCCTGTGGAAGTGCATGCTTGAACGCCTCTCCTACATTGAGCTCTGTCTTTGACTTTACATCTGAATTGAAACCTATAGATGATGTATCCATACGGCTGTCGATAATTTTTTCCAGACCATCAAATGCTCCACCGCAAATAAAAAGTATATTAGTAGTATCAATAGGAATAAGCTCCTGCTGCGGATGCTTTCTTCCGCCCTGTGGCGGTACAGATGCCTCTGTGCCCTCAAGAATCTTTAAAAGAGCCTGCTGTACACCCTCGCCTGACACATCTCTGGTGATTGAGACATTCTCTGATTTCTTTGTAATTTTATCTATCTCATCTATATAAATGATACCATGCTCTGCACGCTCGATATCATAATCTGCCGCCTGAATAAGCTTTAATAGGATATTCTCCACATCCTCACCTACATATCCTGCCTCTGTAAGTGTTGTAGCATCAGCGATAGCAAATGGAACGTTTATCACTCTGGCAAGTGTCTGCGCAAGAAGTGTCTTTCCTGAGCCTGTAGGTCCAAGCATGAGAATATTACTCTTCTGAAGCTCTACATCTGATGTATCACCTGCCAGTACTCTCTTATAGTGATTGTAAACAGCAACCGAAAGCACCTTCTTTGCCTGGTCCTGTCCTATTACATAATCGTCCAAAAACGCCTTAAGCTCCTCCGGAGTAACAAGATTTATATCATCCTTAGCGCTGCTTTTGTCCTCATGGCCCTCTACGCCTTCTTCCTCAAGAATCTCGGCACATATATCTATACACTCATCGCAGATAAAAGCTCCATTAGGTCCGGAAATCAAACGATTTACCTGGTCCTGTGTCTTACCGCAAAATGAGCAGCGAATCTTTCCGTCGTTTTTTCCTGCCATTATTAACTCCTTTTATTGCATGAGGGCATCCCATATGGGGTACCCTCTTAAATTCATCTAACTTCTGATTATCTGTTTGTTATTACACTGTCTATGAGACCATACTCTGCGGCTTCCTGTGCTGACATATAGTTGTCTCGCTCTGTATCAGCTGCAATTGTCTCGTATGGCTTGCCTGTATTGGCTGCTAAAATTTCGTTTAATCTCTTCTTTGTCTTTAAAATATTTTCTGCAGCAATCTGAATCTCAGTAGCCTGACCCTTTGCACCGCCAGATGGCTGATGAATCATAATCTCTGCATTTGGAAGAGCATATCTCTTGCCCTTTGCACCGCCTGCAAGAAGGAAAGCTCCCATGCTTGCTGCAAGACCGATACAGATTGTTGAAACATCACACTTGATGTACTGCATAGTATCGTAAATAGCAAGTCCTGCTGTAACCATTCCACCCGGTGAATTGATGTAAAGGTGGATATCCTTATTCGGATCCTCGGACTCAAGGAATAAAAGCTGGGCAACAACAAGGCTGGCTGTTGTCTCATTTACTTCCTCTCCAAGGAAAATGATACGATCTTTTAATAATCTGGAGTAAATGTCGTAGTTGCGCTCTCCTCTGCTGGTCTGTTCAATGACATATGGTACTAAACTCATATAAAATACCTCCTTTATAAAAGCTCAAAAGACCGGCTCAGAAAATAGGCTTCTGAGCCAGTCCATCAAATCTTGATTCAAAAATCTTATTCTTCTGTAGACTCTTCTGCATCAGCCTTTTTCTTTGCCTTTGCACGCTCTTTAACGTTGTCCATGATAAGATCTACGGCCTTTGTGATAGCAAGGTCTTTCTTCATAGACTCCTTCTCAGCATCTCCCATGTACTCTTTAAGCTTATCAGCCTCCATGCCGTATGCCTTAGCCATCTTCTCTACCTCAGCATCGATATCTGCATCAGTAACCTCGATGTTTTCCTCCTTGGCAATCTGCTCAAGTACAAGGCTGCTCTGGATACGTGTTGTAGCCTCAGGACGAACCTGATCCTTAAGCTGGTCAATTGTCATGCCTGAGAACTGTAAGTACTGCTCCATTGTAAGACCGCTCTGTGCGATTCTCTGAGCAAACTCCTCAACCATTGTCTCACACTGAGTCTCAATCATTGCCTCTGGAAGATCCATCTTTGACTTATCGATAATCTTCTGGATAGCCTCATCCTCTTTAGTCTTCTTAGCTTCTGTCTCTTTCTTCTCTGTGAGGTTCTTTTTGATTTCCTCTTTGTACTCAGCTAATGTATCAACACCTGCTGCATCCTGTGCAAACTCATCATCAAGCTCAGGAAGCTCCTTAGCCTTGATCTCGTTGATCTTAACCTTGAATGTAGCCGGCTTTCCTGCAAGGTCTGCTGCCTGATACTTCTCAGGGAATGTTACATTGACCTCAACCTCATCGCCTGTGTTCTTTCCTACTAACTGATCCTCGAATGTATCGATGAATGTGTGTGAACCGATCTCTAATGGATGATTCTCACCTTTTCCACCCTCGAAAGCTACTCCGTCAACAAATCCCTCAAAGTCGATAACTGCTGTATCTCCCTCTGCTACAGGACGATCTGTAACTGTAACTGTTCTTGCATTTTTGTTTCTCTGGTTCTCAAGCTCAGCGTCAACCTCTTCATCAGAAACTGATGTGTCGATCTTTGTAACTGTAACGCCCATGTACTTACCAAGAGTAACCTCAGGTCTTACAGCAACCTCTGCTGTGTAGATGAAAGGCTGTCCCTTCTCAATCTGAGTAACCTCAACTGTTGGGCGTGAAACAATGTCAACACCGCTCTCGTCAACCGCACCTGCGTATGTCTGCTGCATAAGAATGTTTGCTGCATCCTCGTAGAACACACCTGCTCCATACATTTTCTCAATCATAGCTCTTGGCACTTTTCCTTTACGGAATCCAGGTACACTAATCTGTTTCTTCTGCTTCTGATATGCAGAATCCAATGCTTTCTCTAATTCCTCAGCTGCTACCTCAATAGTAAGCTTCGCCATATTATGCTCTAAATTCTCAACCTGTACACTCATGTCAATCGTTATCCTCCTTAAAAATATATATGAATGGTATGTACATCAAATGTAATGTGGGCATGCTTTTTAAACTGCTAAGCCCAGTCATTGGATGATTATAACACAACAAATCCACTATTTCCAGTGTTTTTTACATTAAATTTGCTTTTGTGTATAATTCCATAAATTGTCAGCAATACCAAAACATATTTTTGTCATTTTACGGCATAATATTTCCATACACATACAGCTTGTGTATAACGTTTTAAAAGGAGGTATTGCATTATGGCAGCATCAAGTAGTAAAAAGGCTTCTGTACCGGAGGCAAAAGAGGCTATGAGCCGTTTCAAGGAAGAGGTTGCTTCAGAGCTTGGAGTTCCTTTAAAAGAGGGCTACAACGGTGACCTTACTTCTAAGCAGGCCGGTTCAATCGGTGGCGAGATGGTCAAGCAGATGATCATGAAGCAGGAGCAGCAGATGAAATAAGCTCTGCAATAGCAGGCTTCAAATGTACGCTTCAAATGCAAGCATAAAAAGAGGCCGCGCACCATGGGGTTGGTGTGTGACCTCTTTTGTTATAATACTAATAATATGATTATTTGCTGAACGTTGTATTAGTATACCAGCCCCTGTCGAATATGCTCTACTGTGGCATCGTCTGTGAAGTATCTGACAAGCTCGAGTGCAAACGCAATAGCTGTTCCCATTCCACGACTTGTAATCACATTGCCATCCACAACTACAGGCTGCTCAAGCCACTGTGCACCGAGCAGCTTTTCCTCAAAACCCGGATGACAGGTAGCCTTTTTTCCCTCAAGTATATGATTCTCACCGAGCACGCTAGGCGCTGCACATATCGCTGCAACAAGTTTTCCCTCAGCGGCAAAGCTCTTAATTGTCTTTACTACGGTCTCATCCGCGCCAAGGTTTAGTGTACCCGGCATGCCTCCCGGCAGTACGATTGCATCGTAGCTGTCAAAATCAGCCTGTGCCTTTGTGGTATCTGTCTTAAATGTCACCTGATGAGAGCTTGTCACCTCGGCTTTTTCCGTGATTGATATGGTTTCAATCTCAAGCTTTGCTCTTCTAACTATATCTACTACTGTAAGTCCTTCAATCTCCTCACAGCCGTCTGCCATAAAAATTCCTACTTTAATCATATTTTTCTCCTTTATTTTTCTTTGATAATACTAAAAAGCTGCGGTTCGTCCTTGAATTTTTAAATACCGGTCATTATAATCATATATAAATGATATGAGGGTAAAACAAAAATATAAACCGTAACTATAAATCTACCAGTAACCTGAAAGGATATACCATGGAAATCGAAAGAAAATACTTACTTAAACAGCTTCCTTCCAATTTAGACAGCTACGCGAGCAAAAAAATCGCCCAGGGCTATCTGTGCACCTCGCCTGTTGTCAGAGTCAGACGCTCAAATGACAGCTATTATATGACCTACAAGGGAGCCGGTCTTATGGTGCGCGAGGAGTACAATCTTCCTCTCACAAAAGAAGCCTACGACCATCTTGTCCAAAAGATTGACGGTCGTCTCATCGAAAAGACACGCTATCTCATACCTCTTGACGGTGGTCTGACCGCAGAGCTTGATGTATTTGAGGGTGATCTGGCTCCTCTTACACTTGTGGAGGTTGAATTCGACTCTGTCGACGCAGCAAATGAATTCGCAGCGCCAGACTGGTTTGGCGAGGATGTCACTGAATCCGGCAAATATCACAACAGCTATCTGAGCCGATTGGAAAATTCATAGTACTGCCTGGTCTTTATCGTATTCTTTAAATCATCATACCGCTTTTGCAATGGGCCCTCAGGAACTACAACATCCATAACCACCGCTATGTCATCTATAAGGCGGTCGGTTATGATATCCCTCATTGAAATAAGTATATTGTACTTCTCTTCAAAGGTATCCGCATCAAGGAACTCCAGCAAACGCGGATCCGGTGCCTGGCCTTCATCTGTATCCGGTGCCGGCTCATAACATGCCTGTGTCTGAACACTCACAGCTTCATGTGCATTAGCTGCAATCTCATTAGTGTTGAAAGAGATACTCTTTCCCGACATATCCTCCGGCTGATCCTTAAGTGTGATCTTCTCAAATCTGTATTTCTGCTTCACATCAGGATATTTCTCATGGTCCACCTCGCTTACAAACATGTCGAGTGGTCTGGCGTATATCCCAAAATCATCATATAAAGCCTGATAAATCACAAGCTTTTCCCCTGTCTCTGAATGTGTTGCCACTGTAACTATCTGATACAGCTTATTCTTAAAGTGCCTGTAAAGCTCTCCGGGCTTTGGTGTTCTGTCCATCATTTCTGCCTCTTTTCCTATTATTTAAAAGTTGTTAATCATGTCTAAGCCTTCCCCAAGGAAATCTCTCTCAAACTCCAGATTACCGCTGTATCCCATGGCAATCAGATCCTCAACACTGCCAAACATGCTCTGTGTCTCAGCCTCTATAATCTTTGCACCGTCTGCCGCTTTGGTATGCAGTGTCTGGCAGTTTCTTGAGTGCTCCTGATCCATCCTCTGCTGTGCCTCGCTATGTCCGTGCATAGCCTCAAGCTCTTTTTGTGTCGTATCATCCGCAAAGCGTGCGTTATTTTTCACGGCCCTCTGCACTATATCCGGATTGCTCTGCTGTGGTCTCTGCTGTGGCTGTACTCTCTGCTGCATCTGTGGTCTCTGAGGCTGCTGTGCTCTCTGCTGCATCTGTGGCTGTGGTTTCTGCTGATATGTCTGGTTCAATGCATTCATACCCGACTGAACTGTATTCTGCATGCTGTTCCATATCTGCTGTATCTGCTTCTGCTGCGGTCTCGGTTTGTTTGGCTGCGTGTTTTTACTGCCTGCGCTCTTTGATTTTTTGTTAATATAAAAAATTGCTCCTAAGATAATTGCCCAAATTATAATATCCATATTCTGCTCCTTTTCAATCTACATTTTCTATGTCAATCCCTGAATATCCTGCACATATCGCGCAGTATGTACTCTGCTGTCTGTTCCGGCTCCCATTGCTTTGCAACGCCCACAAGCAGCGGATTAAGCTCCGACAGTATCCTTGCCGTGCGCCGGTCTGTCGTGCCCTCATACTTATCGTTTATGGCCTCAGCCTGCTTCACACATGCCTCAAGCTGCTTTAATATATCCTTCCAGAACTCCTCGTAATATATCTCATGCACTCTCTTAGTCTTTTGTGTGAAATTTAGCTCTGCAAGCTCTTTGTTGCTGTGCCCCAGATAGAAATATGACAGAGCAAACAAATCAGGCTTTTTCCTTTCAAGCCCCTCATTTGTCAGGTGTATCAGATTCTCTATCTCACTCTGTAAAATGATACCGTTGTCAAAGGATGACAGATATCTCTCCCCCTGCTTTACAACAGAGTCCAGAGTCGTGTGAAAATCCGTGTCCACCTTGCTGATTAAAAATTCATCGTCAAACATGCCGCTTTTCGCTTTGCAAGCCTTTATCAGCTCTCCAAAGTGCTTCCGGTCGGTTCCTGTGAGCTCACAATACCCAATAACTTGCTGCTCAAGCTCCTTTAAATCTGAAAGCAGGCTGCTTAAGCCTGTCTTCACGCCATAATATCGCTTTGCAACACCGGAGGAATTCTTTTTTGTTTTGACATACAGCTTAAGCCAGCTGTTGACCACTGTCATGTCGGCACCTGCCGTATCCATCGCTGTCTTAAATTTCTTTTCCGTATCACTTAGTCCTAAAATCATCACACACCCTCAAACATCATTCTAAAACTATATAATAACAATTCTACACCATTATCATATTTTTTTAAAGAGCCTTTTTTCGCTCTGAAAAGCCCACTTTAAACGCAAAAAAAGGAAGCCATACAATAACTGTATGACTTCCTATATACTCTTCATGTTATTCGCATCGTCGTGCAAATGGCACGAGCGGCTTTGTTATGATAGCAAAATCAGATTAACGACCGAACTGCATATCGTTGTTACCTGATTTTGTTGTGAACATCTCAAGCATGTTGATTGGATCGTTGTAATCCATAAGCCATCCCTCACGGGCGAAATCAAACTGTCCGTCCTTACGGCTGTTAAGGAATACGTTCCACTCCTGCTGCTCAACCTTTAAGTTGATACCTACCTTTGAAAGATCAGCCTGAATAGCCTCACCAATCTTTACATTTGACTCTGAGTTGTTTACAAGGTATGTGAACTCGACAGTCTGGTTTACCTGGCCTGTGCTCTCATCTAATAATCCGATAGAAGCAAGAAGCTCTTTAGCCTCCTCAAAGTTCTTATCGTAATCTGTGCCGTAGTAGTCCTTGTTCTTGAACTCGCCACCGTTACCATCTGTAACGCCCTCTGGGATAAATGTTGTGGCAATCTTCTGTCCGCCCTGGGCGATTGTATCGATAATGTACTGACGATCGATAAGAAGACAGATTGCTTTTCTGAATACCTTAGCCTGGTCAGCATCTAATCCAAGTTCTGAGTAGAGCTTAGAGTTAATGTTGAAGCCTACGTAGTATGTTCCAAGGTTGTCAACTGTGTAGAACTCGCTTGTCTTCTTAGCTGCCTCAATCTCTGCTGTAGGAATTGAATCAATAAAATCAAGGTCACCGTTCTGGTAAGCTGTGTAAGCTGAAACATCATCAGATGTAAGCATTACGTTCATCTCATCAACTGTTACATTGTCAGCATCCCAGTAGTTAGGATTCTTAACATATGTCATGCTTGAATCATGTTTCCACTCCTTGAGTGTGAATGCACCGTTTGTAACGAACTTGTCGCTTGCATCGTTTGCCCAGTCATCATTTCCCTCTACTGACTTCTGGTTTACAGGGAAGAAGAATGGGAATGCACATAAGTCAAGGAAGTATGGTGTAACTGCTTTAAGCTTGACTGTAAGAGTCTTTCCATCATCAGAAGCTACTACATCATCAGCAGCAAGACCCTTTGTATCATCATATCCTGCGAATACTGCGCAAAGGTAGCTGTAATCTGCAGCTGTCTTAGGATCTGCAGCTCTCCTCCAAGACCACTCGAAATCCTTTGCAGTAAGCTCATCACCATTTGACCACTTAAGACCGTCACGCATTGTGAATGTGTATGTGAGGCCATCCTCAGAAACCTCATAGCTCTCTGCACATGCAGGCTCAAGCTTGCCCTCAGCGTTGTAACGCATAAGACCCTCAAAGCTGTTTACTGCAAGACATCCGCCGTCAACAGTACTGTTTAATGCAGGATCGATATGATCTGGCTCTGATGCCATGAAGATGTTTAACTTTCCGGCATTCTTTGTGTTCTTTGCATTGTAGAAGTATTTCATACCCTCTACTGTTGAGTATACGTCTGTGACATAATCCTTGAGCATATACTGGTCATTGTAGTAGTAAAGTGGAATAACACACCATGTATCCATAAGCATATCCTCTGCCTGGTGCATCATCTCTGCACGCTTTGCAAGATCTGCTTCTGTACGGATAGATTCTACTAACTCATCATAGCTTGTCCAGTCTACGGCTGTTGATACAGCAGTATCAGAAGTGTCGTTAGTAGTTGTTTTGTTGTTGCTCTTGCTTCCACAAGCAGTCATGCCAAGTGCCATAGCTGCAACAAGAGTAAGTGCTACTAATCTCTTTTTCATCTTTCTTCCTCCTATTAATTAATATGAAAAATAAATTTATGTTAGAACCGGCACATGTGGCTTAAGCTATATGCCGGTAAAAACCTTATATTAGCGGTTGAAGCATGCAACCATATGTCCGTTTCCTCTGTCTGTAAGCTCCGGACGTGCTGCTGCACACTGTTCTGTCGCATATTTACAACGTGAACGGAACGGACAGCCGCTAGGCATGCGAAGAGGTGAAGGGACATCTCCCTCAAGCACGATTCGCTTGCTGTGTCTGGCAGTCTCAGGATCCGGGATCGGAACCGCTGAAAGCAGCGACTGTGTGTACGGATGGATTGGATTGTCCATCAGCTCATCAGCATCTGCAAGCTCCATCATATGACCTAAGTACATAACAGCTATTCTGTCAGAGATATGCTGCACTACAAGCAGATCATGCGCTATAAACAGGTATGATAACCCTCTCTCCTTCTGCAGATCCTCAAACATGTTAACTACCTGGGCCTGAATTGAAACATCAAGTGCCGATACCGGCTCATCACATACGATAAACTTCGGATCTACTGCAAGCGCTCTTGCTATTCCGATACGCTGTCTCTGTCCACCCGAAAACTCATGTGCATAACGTGTGGCATGGTCTGCGTTTAGTCCAACTGTCTCCATGAGATCCATAATCATCTCATGGCGCTCTTTCTTGCTATTGTAGAGCTTGTGCACATCGAGAGGCTCTCCGATGATATCCTCTACCGTCATACGAGGGTTGAGTGATGAATACGGATCCTGGAATACCATCTGCATCTGCTTACGGTAAGGATGCATATTCACATCTATCTTCTTCTCACTGTCAAACAATACATTGCCGTCGAACTCAATGCGTCCCGCTGTAGGCTGGTACAGACGTAAAAGAGTACGTCCTACGGTTGTCTTTCCACAGCCTGACTCGCCAACAAGTCCAAGCGTCTCACCCGGCTTTATGGCAAATGACACATCATCGACTGCCTTTAACTCCATCTTTTTAAATCCGTCATGAACAGGGAAATACTGCTTCAAATGGTCTACCTTGAGCAGGTACTCGTTGTTATTTGTTTCATTACTCATTTGATTTTCCCTCCTCCATCATATTCTTAATATTCATCCAGCATGATGCGAGATGATCCTCTCCAACCCAGATTTCCTCCGGCTTTTCGGTGAGACATATCTTCATAGCGGCATCACAGCGAGGGCAGAATGCACAGCCCTCTGGCATGTTGAGCATATTGATTGGTGTGCCTCCGATAGGAACAAGCCTGGTTTTTGAATTGGTCTTTGTAGGGATTGAACGAAGCAGTCCCTTTGTGTACTCATGCGCCGGGCTGTAGAATATAGCATCTGCTGTTCCTCTCTCACACACACGGCCGCCGTACATAACTATGATCTCATCACACATTGAAGCAATGACACCCAGATCATGTGTAACCATGATGATTGCCATACCAAGCTTTTCCTGCAGTGACTGCATAAGCTCAAGAATCTGTGCCTGGATAGTCACATCAAGAGCTGTTGTCGGCTCATCTGCGATAAGGATATCCGGCTCACAGGCTAATGCCATAGCTATCATGACACGCTGTCTCATACCACCGGAAAGCTCATGAGGGTACTGATTTACACGCTTCTCAGGCTCATTTACTCCTACAAGTGTGAGCATCTCTATAGCACGCTCTTTTGCTTCCTTCTTTGTACGGTCTGTGTGAAGAAGCACTGCCTCCTCAAGCTGGTAGCCTACCGTAAATACCGGATTAAGCGATGTCATAGGATCCTGGAAAATGATTGAACAGCATTTTCCTCTGAAATCTGCCATTTTCTTTTTGTTGAATTTGGTGATATCCTCACCCTTATATTTTACTGAGCCGCCTGTGATGGCACCATTCTCAGCAAGAATCTGCATGATTGAATATGCTGTAACTGACTTTCCTGAGCCTGACTCTCCTACGATTCCAAGAGTCTTTCCCGGCTCAAGCTTAAAGCTGACACCGTTTACAGCTGATACGTCTCCGTTATCGGTCTTGAAGGTAGTGTGCAGATCAGATACTTCAAGAACAAACTTATTATCTTCCATCTTACTCACTCCTTACTATTTCGATAATTTAGGGTCAAATGCATCTCTTAAGCCGTCGCCGATAAGATTCAATGTAAGAACAATGATACAAATCGTGAGCGCCGGAAAAATAAGACGCAATGGGTAGCTCTGGAGTCCGCCACGCGCTGTATTTGCCAACGAACCAAGTGAAGGCATAGGAGCCGAAACACCAAGTCCGATAAATGACAGATAACTCTCAGTAAAGATGGCTGATGGTATCTGAAGCGCTGTAGTAATGATGATCACTGACAGACAGTTCGGTAAAATGTGTTTTCTGATAGTGCGGGCTGATGATGTTCCGATACACTTTGCTGCGAGAATGTACTCATTCTGCTTGATGGTAAGAATCTGACCTCTTATAAGTCTTGCCATTCCTACCCAGTAAAGCAATCCAAACACTATGAAAAGTGCAATCATGTTGACACCTAGCTTTGAAAGCACTGTACCCTTTATTACAGGTGTTAGCACCTCATTTAATACAACTGCGAGTAAAATGATGAGCAGCATATCCGGCAATGAATAAATGATATCTACTATTCTCATCATAACCATATCTACCTTGCCACCGCAGAAGCCTGATACGGAACCGTAAATGATACCGATTATAAGCACAAGCAGTGATGCAAACACACCTACTCCCAGTGATACACGAGCTCCGTAAACAACACGGATAAAATAGTCTCTTCCGAGCTCATCTGTGCCAAAAATGTGCGGGAACAGCTTCTCACCTGCATCAATCTGTGCCTGCTCAGCATCGCTGTACTGGAAAGGTCCTAAGTTCTGTGCACCCTTAACGATATCTGCATAGCCGTAAGGCACAATCTTTGGTGCCAGAAGAATAACCAAAATAAGTAAAACCAAAACTATAATAGAACCCATAGCCAGTGGATTTTTGCGGAGTCTCTTAAGACCATCCTTCAAGAAGGTAGTTGACTCACCCATAACCTCCTGCTGGCGTTTTTCTTCATCTGATGCCTTGGCAAAATCCTTCATATCGAACTTGCTAAGGTCAATCTGTGTGGAGAAAGGAGCTCTCTTCATATTATCTTTCATCTTTATCTCTCCTTAATCAAGCTTAATACGTGGATCAATCACTTTGTATACAATATCTGTAATGAGGTTCGCGCCTACCATGATGACAGCTAGGAAAAGCGTTGTAGCCATAATCATTGTGTAATCACGGTTTGTGATACAGCTTACGAACTTGGAACCGAGTCCTCCGATATTGAAAATACTCTCAATAACCATTGAACCTGTGAGGATACCACCAATCATAGGTCCCACATATGTGATGACCGGAATGAGCGCATTACGAAGCGCATGTACAAATATAATCTTGTACTGATGTACACCCTTGGCCTTTGCCGTACGGATGTAATCCTGTCCGAGTGCATCAAGCATTGAAGTCTTTGTAAGTCTTGTAATATATGCCATCGGTGAAAGTGACAGTGACAGCACCGGAAGTAATATCATGTTGCTTCCTGAGCTGAAGGCCTGCACCACACCAAGCTTTATACAGAAGAAATAAAGTAATAACGTAGCGATGACAAATGACGGCATCGACGTAATCAGTGTGACGAAGAATACTATAACTCGATCCGGCCACCTGTTTCGCATCAGCGCTGCTATCGAACCGAGCACCACTCCGAATACTATCGCAGTGAGCGCCGCTAAAAGTCCAAGCTTTGCTGAAATCGGGAAACTCTCCCCAATGATATCTGAGATCGGACGGTCTGTCTTAAGACTAACACCGAAATCTCCGTGCAGCACGCCTGCCATGTAGTTCTTGTACTGGACTATAAGTGGCTGATCCAGTCCGTAGCGTGCCTCAAGCTCTTTCATTACCGCCGGACTCTTTGCCTTCTCCGAATTGAATGGACCACCCGGAATTGCATTCATGGCAAAGAATGTAATAAGACTGATAATGAAGATTGTAAAAATCGCGAGAATAACTCTCTTTACAATGTACTTACCCATATTTTTCTCTCCCTCTTGGATTTGTATCGATAATGCATTATTTTTATTTTTTAAAGCATTATCACTGCACCACGTCAAAGTATTTTGTCTAATACGCAAAAAAGTGCGAATGACGTCATTGTCATTACACACTCCCTAATCTTGCTGTCTGATACAACTGTCGTTCTGACGCGAACAATTCTTTTTTATTATACACAGAAATCATACTTTGTCAATTGGATATATTTTCCTATATAATTTTCATTTCTGCATAAAAATTAGTCATTTTTTATAATACTCATTAATAATGGTAATTTATGCAGTTTATAAGCATTATTTATACATTTTTATTCATTTTTATTTTTGCATTAAAATATTAATTTTCAGTGCATGATTACTTTGAATTGTTAAGTACCGGCGTTATTCTGGCATTAAACGGATATTTGGTGTATAATTACATATCATTATATATCAAGGAGCCACCTATGCTTACATACGACGATGCACTCAATCTCAACTATTATAAAAAAACAACCTTTACCGGCTGGATGAACGACATGCGCTTTCTCATAAAGCGTGAGGAGCCTGTCCTTAAGGAAGCCACAGAGGATACACCCGAAGAAAAGGGTGAGCCAATATTTCATGCCTGGATATGGCCGGGGCCATATATTTTTGACCTGACCGACGACAGCAAAAAGACTGACAATACCTTTCCATTTACAGATGACGGTAAAAAGCAGTGTGTAGACTGGATTAATGAGGTCATTAGTGCACACTCAAACGAATATCCGAAAAATAAAACAGATGGAGAAAACCTCTAAAAAACTCTTGACTTCTCACCAAAAATATTGTAGTATACGTTTTGTGAAAAAACACAAGGGCTTGTAGCTCAGCCGGTTAGAGCGCACGCCTGATAAGCGTGAGGTCGGAAGTTCGAGTCTTCTCAAGCCCATCCTTGTAATAAGCGTATTATGAAAGCCACGGATTGCTCCGTGGCTTTTGTTTTATGTGTATCTACACCTGCACAATGCGTCCGTGTCTGCCTATTCCTTTAAAAAATCCCGCATTTACTCCATCATACTTTTTGGCACTGCACTCAGAAATCATAAGCTGCTGCTTGTATTTGTAATCATCCCACTCTAGAATTGCTGTGACGTAGGGCTGTTCCTCCATTACACGCACAGTCGTTTTTTTCTTTGAAAACACAGGGTATTTTCCGCAGTACCCCTTTTGAAGCAGCTCCTGTTCAAGCGCTTTACGCTTTTCTTTTATGCGTTCATTTATCTGTTTTCCGTAATTTCTCTCCGGATAATCCTTTGATGCCTTTATCACAAGCTTATAAATATACTGATAAAGCGGTACTCTTTTTGCATCGGCTAAATGTCTGCTCAAAAGTTTTTCCGTTTTCTCACATGGATTTGCCCTGTAGCGTGCAATGAGCTTAAGATAATCAGTGTCCGAAACCTCCCTGCAAAGCTCCTCCATAATGTCTATTCCCTCTACACGGGCCGGAAAATGATACTCCATCAAATCGTCAGGTACCGGTGTCCATCTGCGAAACGGCGCAAAGTAAATAAGGCTCTGGATAAAGCATTCTGTCTCGTTGCAGTATTCCTTTCCCATGTACATATACTTATCAGCGATTGTTCCTACCATATATACAAGCATGCGCCACTGCTCCTGTCCCTTTACCCAGAAATGTCCTATTTCATGGTATTTAAAGCATGCCTCATGCACATGCAAATTATCAAACCAGAGTGTGACCACATTGTCCTGCTGGTGCAGAATGAGTCCATAACCTTTTTCACTTCCTAAAACCAACGATGCCGAAATAATTTCTTCCTCGCTATGATAATCGCCCTTTAACACTGCATTTTCCACAGTCAGATAGCATTCCACCGCGTCATTCATGATATATGGGATTATATATTTGTCGTCACTTCTGCATATATCAAATGAACCGTAATCAAAGAGCTCTGCGAGCATGTAAAATGCGCGTGGCATATCCTCTTTTAAGCCAGGAAGTGCTTTTACTAAATCCTTGTAAGCCTTCATTGTGGTATCCTTTCGTATAGGAAAAATGATAAAAAAATAAGAATTTCAGAAGTAATAAAAACCTCTGAAACCCTTGTAAACAGTACGGGCAACAGGACTTGAACCTGCACGGTCTCCCACTAGAACCTAAATCTAGCGCGTCTGCCAATTCCGCCATGCCCGCATATATATGCCGCGTACAGTAGCGCATCTGCCTACAATTGAACGTTAGCAGTTCAATTGTCAAGAATTCCGCCATGCCCGCAAACACCTTGACAGTATATCATTTTGTTTCATGTGTGTCAATATTATTTATCACATTACAAAAGTGAACTATTCACATTCAAACAGTATTTCCACAACAAACCTCTTCCCCTCAAGCCTTGCTTCAATACTCCCGCCCATTCTCTCCACAAGTTCCTTTGCAATCGAAAGCCCAAGCCCGCTCGATGATATACTCCTCGCCTCATCGGCTTTGTAAAAGCGCTCAAACACCTTGTCCACGTCTATATCATCAGGATTTTTTACATCATTTGAAACCAAAATATGGACAATCCTATTTTTTGAAGTACGCTCGTCATCTGAAGCCCTGCAATTGCACGAATCCTGCTGCTTCATCTGTATGCATATGCTCTTCTGCCCATGCACCAGCGCATTTTTTATTACATTCTGAAACACCCGCCTGAGCGCCTGCACATTTGCAGTGATAAATATCGTATCCTCACATATATCAAGCAACGGCTCAATGCTCTGCTTTTTCCACTCCTCATAATAAGAAAACACTGTCTGCTTTAAAAGTCTGCTGACACAGCAATTAGACAGCTCTAGCCTGAAGCTGTCATTTTTAAGCTTTGTGAACATGAAAAGCTCCTCGAGCATATCCTTAAGGCTTGTGATACGCTCCTGGATAATATCTATATAATGCTCCTGCGCGCTCTTGTCAGTCTCATCCCTAAGCAGCTGAAAATAGCCGTCCAGCGAGGTAAGCGGAGTGCGGATATCGTGCGACAGGTTTGTGTACGTGTCAGATATCATCTGCTCCTTTTTTGCCGCTGTCTCACGCTGCCTGTGCCATTGCTCTAAAAATCTGTTTATACGCTCCTTAAGCCTTCCGATATCAGCCATGTTGGTATCGGTTAAAAGGAGCATATTTGTATCCTTTTCGCATAAAAAATCAAGCTGTTCGTTAATGTCACGAAGCTGTGCCCTTATTTTTACGAGCACAGCTATTAAGACAGCTACCGAAACTGCAAGTATTACAGTCAGTATTTTCCAAATCATGTTTTATTCCTCATTCAAAACACATTATATATCCCTGCGTTTAAATACACCGTACACTGCAATCAGTGACACCACTGCCCACACAGCGGCTACCGCAAATGCACCGCCTACGGTCTTTGCAGACGCACTCAGATCAAGCTCAGAAATCTGATTAACAATAAGGTAATCATTTATATCAAAGTTCTTTACTCCGATTTTTTCAATAAGTATATTGATTCCACTGAAAATCAGTGTAAAGATACCTGTACACATGCACACAGCGATAATCATGCTGATTACATTGTTTTTTATAATGATTGCCATTGCCATGACAAAATATACAAATAAAAGTGTGACCACATACTGGCTGCCAAGCATCTTAAAGAAGTCTGCTGCATCTCCGAATTCTGCTCCATGTAAAAACAGCGGTGTCGCAATACACTGGACGATCACATCAAGTGCCATGGCCACAAGTGTAAATACCGAAAGCGCTATCATCTTTGAAAACAGCAGCACTCCACGGCACTTCACCTGTCCGCCTACGCTTTTTATATAGCCGCTGTTTAAGTCTGCTGTTGAGAAGAGCACCGTAAATATCGCAAGTAAAAGTGCCAGGTCAAGACCTGCTATATCGCTTTCAACCATATCGGCTATGGTCGGCACCTCATCTGACATGTCGGATTCATCCATTTCAAGCCCGACTGTTGCCGTTGGTCCATTTGACGATTCCGCTGATGCTGTATCGTATTCATCTGCTATCTCACTGTCTGACTCACTTACCATAGTGACATCATCAGTTGTTTCCACGATGCTCTCTGTCGCCATACTTCTGACAAGAGCGGTCATACCGCTCATAGCTATTGCGAGTGCCATAGCTATTACAAGTACAACATAAGCTGACTTTGTATGTATCAGTCTGTAAATATCCATTCTTACCGCATTAAACATTTGTCGCACCTCCTGTGATACTAAGGAAATATGTCTCAAGCTCCATTCCTGTGACCGCTAGCTGTGCCACCGAAACTCCTGCTGTGACCAGCGCTGTATTTAAGGCGGCACTATCATTCAGGCGCTCATAGACATCTATATGATTTTTGTCCACTATCATGTAGTGCACAAAGCCCATCTTATCGAGCACAGGCACTGCTTTATTTGGATTGTCCACTGTCAGTGTAATCTTCTCACTGCACTTTGAAAGCAGCTCCTCTCTGGTAATTTCCTGAAGCAGGGCTCCATTATTTATAATACCGTAATCTGTGGCAAGCTTTGAAAGCTCCTCCAATATATGGCTTGAAATAAACACAGTCATATCCTGCTGTGCACACAGATTCTGAATCGTATCACGCACCTCTGCAATTCCCTGTGGATCAAGTCCGTTGATAGGCTCATCAAGCACTAAAAGGTCAGGCTCTCCAACCAGCGCCATGCCGATTCCAAGCCTTTGCTTCATACCAAGTGAAAAATTCTTTGTCTTTTTCTTTCCCACATTTAACAGACCTACCCTATCCAGTATGCCCTCTGCATATCCCTTTTTACTGATGCCGAAGAGACGGCACTTCATCTCGATATTTTCCTTCGCCGTCATGTTTGGATATACACCCGGTGCCTCAATCAGGCAGCCCACTCTTGAGCGTACCTTTGACAAATCCTTTCCAGAGTATCCAAACATGGATATCTCTCCGCTTGTCGGCTTTGCCAGACCACCGATCATTCTCATACAGGTAGTCTTGCCGGCACCGTTTCTGCCGATAAATCCATAGATTGCACCCTTTTTGATGTGGATATCCACATTGTCAACTGCCTTCTGGTGCCCATACTGCTTGGTCAGTGCCTTTGTCTGCAATAATATTTCACTCACAACCAAATCTCCTTTTCTTGTATAATATAATAGTGAGGGTAAAAGAACTCTATGTATTCCTTAGCAACCCTTTAATCATAATATAAATGTAAAATCCTAATACATCGCTAACAAAAAGTAAAAAAAGAGTAAAGCTTGTTTACCTTTACTCTTTCATTTTGTAGCCTATGCCCCACACGGTCTCTATGTACTCGTCATCGGTCAGCTTTTTTATCTTCTTTCTGATATTGCTGATGTGCACATCAAGAGTCTTTGTCTCGCCCATGTACGGCTCATCCCAGGCATATTCAAATATGTCCTCCTTGGCAAACACCTGTCTGGGATGCGCCATGAGAAGCTCGAGTATGGCAAACTCCTGCTTTGTGATGCCGTAAACAGCGTTATCTGCCACATAAAGCTGTCTTGAAATCCGATCGAGCACAAGCTGTCTGTGCTCTATTTTAACGGGTCCCGCTATGTATGTATTTGCAGTATCTCCCTGTCCGGTCTCATTTTCTGCTTTTGTCTGGTTTTCTCCTGCCTGGCCCGACTTTGAAGGCACATCTGCCACCGCATGACGCAGCTGCACAGCCACTCTGGCAACGACCTCCTTTATCTCAAACGGCTTTGTGATGTAATCATCAGCGCCTGCCACGAGCAGATTGATTTTCTCATCCAGCTCATCCTTTGCCGTAAGTATTATCACCGGAAGTGACGCATCCATCTGCCGTATCCGTGCCAGAAGCTCCTCCCCTGAAAGCCCCGGAAGCATCAGATCCAATAGCACAAGCGCATAAGCTTCCCTGTCCAGCTTAAGCAAAAGCTCTCCCTCTGTGCCTGACCATGCCTGTCTTGTCCTATATCCGGCTTTTGAGAGCGCTGTCGCAAGCAGATCATTAATGTCCTTGTCATCCTCTATTATGAGTATCTCCCCGGATTTGTTGTCTGTCATAATATTCCCTTTCTCTATCTGTTGTACCACTTCTATATAACACTTCTATAATAACACTTCTATACTGACAAAATCATGCCGGACGCATTTATCTCACTATGCGTCCTATTCATTTGAATCCGCCTGCTCATCGCATGTATAGGTAAGCTTCTTCTTATAGGTCTCTTCATAAACCTCTTTCCAGGCCTCGTAGTTCTTATCAAGAATCTCCTTTGCATTTACCGCGCTATAATTTTATACCAAAAGAAGTGCAGAAATCGCCTTCCTGCACTATCCATACTGTAGTCATAGTCTGCGTCTATCTTTTTTGCCTTGATTGAAGCAGAGGAAAACTCGTCCTCCAGCTCGTTTTCGTAATAATATACTCGCATGTATGACATTTTACTATTATTCGGTTGTTTTTGCAAACTTTAGTTTAGCGCCAATACACACCCAAAAAACAACAGTAACTTTTTATATTCTAGAAATATCCCTCGACTCCCTGCACCAGTCCGTCTGCCAGATTTTCAAGTGTGGCATCGCTGTGGTCAGAGCATGCGTTGCCAAGCTCTACATCCACTGACGGTACCGTGCTGTATGAGGTCTGTGTCAGGTCTATCGCCATAGAGCCATTACCGTTTATCTTTGCTCCATGAGCGCGCAGTCCTTCTATCAGGCTTGCCCCAAGTGCATCATGCTGCTGCCAGTGTGATGCAACCGGCTCCATTCCCTTTATGCCTCCCGGCACTGATATGTAAAAGCAGCCCTTATCGTAGCTTAGTCCGTCACCATCCCAGTGCAATGCGATATGACAGTCTGCCGCATTATTACAGATGACAGTACGTGCCACATTATCGAGCTGCACATCGCTTCCGTCTCTCACCATAAGCACATCATAGCCTGCCGCAAGCAGCTTGTCCTTTAATATCTGCGCCATACGGAGTGTGACAGAGCTCTCCGGTGTACCGTCATTAAAGGACATACCACCTGAAACTGCTACTGCTTTTGTTGCGCCTGCGCCTGTTGTACCACCTGTGGTCTTTGCAGAGCCGTCCGGATGACAAAGTGTCTTCACCGAAGTTCCTCCGCTTGTACCGTGTCCGGCATTGACACCTACTACTATGTTTTTGCGGTTTGCTGTAGCCTTGTACATGACCGCACAGCCTGAATTTATCGCTGAATGGTCTGCATACTGCCATGAAGGATTTAGTGATACTGATTCTCCATTCTCATAGGATGCTCTTTCTACATACTGATAAGAGGAATTATTATCACCTGAATCGTTCTGCTCCTCGTCCGGCTGTTCGGCAGTCTGTTCTTCCTGCTGCGCTTCTGTCTGCTGTGTTTCTGTCTGCTGCGTGTCTTTTACAGCCTCTGTTACCACCTCTGTCACGGCTTGCGTTTCCGTAGGCATCTCGACCTTCTCTGCAGCCTGTGTCTCTGTTACAGGCTCTGTCGGTGTATCCTGTGCTTTTTTGCCGCATGATGCGAGGGTAAATATCATCATGCCTGTAAATAATATTGCTGTAAATCGTTTCATTTATTAAAACTCCATTTTCTTTTTACTACATTATAGACAACCCCATGAAATTGTTCAAGTATTAGGCAACATTACTTTCATTTTAGGGTCAGTTTTAAATAGTCAATAGAAATTGTATTTCTTCTAAAAATCAGTTATACTATACGTGAATACATCGAACATATTTTAACTGGGGAGGCTTGCATGGAAATATTAAAACTGCCTGTTGGAATTGATAATTTTGAAAAAATACGCCGTAATAATTTTTATTATATTGACAAAACAAAGCTTGTCGAACAGGCTTTACATAATTGGAGTGAAGTAACGCTGTTCACCCGTCCAAGGCGCTTTGGAAAGACTCTTGGCATGAGCATGCTGCGCTCATTTTTCGAGATTGGCACGGACAAATCACTGTTTGACGGATTATATATTTCACAGAATAAATCTCTTTGTGATGAGCATATGGGCAAATATCCTGTGATATTTATTTCACTTAAGGATGTCGAGGGTTTATCATATGATGAGGCATTTCAGGTATTCTCCAGAATTATAGGAAATGAAATCAGCAAATTCTCCTTTTTGGCAGAAAGTGATAAATTGACAGTTTTGGAAAAAGAACAGTTCAAAGGATTACTTCATATAGAAAAGGGAAAGTTTATTTTTGACAAGGATACATTTACCGCTTCATTAAAGCTTCTTTCCCAGCTTTTATATAAGCATTACGGCCAAAAGGTAGTCATCCTGATAGATGAGTACGATGTGCCACTCGACAAGGCATACCAGAACGGCTACTACCATGAGATGGTCTCTCTGATCAGAGGCTTGTTCGGACAGGCGCTAAAGACCAATGATTACTTACAGTTTGCTATTTTGACAGGCTGTCTTCGCATATCAAAGGAAAGCATCTTTACAGGATTAAATAATTTTGAAGTCGTTTCAATCATGGATTCAATGTATGACGAGTGCTTTGGCTTTACAGATAAAGAGGTTCAGGAAATACTTAAGTATTTTAATCTTTCAGAGCATTATACAGATGTAAGGGAATGGTACGACGGCTATCATTTCGGCAACACCGATATCTACTGCCCGTGGGATGTCATAAGATATTGCAAGAGCCTGTGCGCAGACCCTATGGCAAAGCCTCAGGATTTCTGGTCAAATTCAAGTGGAAATGCTCTGGTAAGAAGCTTCATTGACAAGGCCGATGTCCAAACCAAGGATGAGATTGAGCGCCTGATAGCAGGCGAATACATTGAGAAAGAAATATCCCAGGAGCTGACCTATGATGAAATCGACAAAAGCATTGCAAACCTGTGGAGTGTACTCTTTACCACCGGATACCTGACCAAGCAGGGCGTGACTGACGATGGCAAGGTGCGTTTATCAATACCAAACCGTGAGATAAAAAACCTTTTTATCAAAAAAATCCGCGAATGGTTCAGCGATACAACCGCAAATGACGGAAAGACACTTGAACAATTCTGCAATGCATTTGTGGAGAAGGATACTGAAAAAATAGAGCAGCTTTTCGGCGATTATCTCTGGAATACAATAAGCATAAGGGATACCGCAGTTGCTAAAGATAAAAAAGAAAATTTCTACCACGGTATACTGCTTGGTCTGCTTGGCTACAAAGCAAGCTGGCTCATCAAATCAAACACCGAATCGGGCACAGGCTACAGTGATATCCTGGTTGAAATACCAAACAACAGAACCGGCATCGTGATAGAGCTTAAATATGCCGAAAACGGCGATATGGATGCAGCCTGCGATGAGGCACTGAACCAGATTGAAGAAAAATCATATGTGGATAAGCTGAAGCAGGATGGCATGCGCAATTTCATCAAGTATGGAATTGCATGCTTTAAGAAGGATTGTAAGGTTGTGGTAAGTGAATAAGGCACTCTTTAAAACAGGCGTAGAGAAAAACTAACTCTCTGCGCCAGCCAAAAATTATTTTCCCAGCGATTTTTTCTATTATCATAAACACTAAATACTTGAGCTAATAATGCTCAAAAACTCTCTTTGCGGTTTTTGCTTTTAATAAAAAAATTAAATTTAAAACATTTCCAACAATAACAATCAGCACTGTGAAAATACTCAATACACCCTCAACATTTGGAATAACAAATATTGAACATAAAATTAGTAAAAATTGTACTATCACATATATTATTATTTTATTCTTCATCCGATAATTTCTCCCTCCTAATTCACCATTTTCTAATATATCAGCATTTTTTGAAGAAATTCACAAATCACTCCAAAAAGTGATATCAATGCACTTATCAGAATGTTGAAAGCAAAACTTTCTAAAAATACTCTATAATAAACTCAATTACTTTCTTAAACTTTCCTTGAATAATCATTCCAATAATTCCCACTATAACAATAATTATTCCTATATAAAACATAACATATGAATCAATAAACCATGTTGTTATTTCCATTATTGCACATCCTATGACAAAAATCACTACTGACAAATTAGAAACTATTTTTTTCATTTATCCTCCTTATTTTGTCCGATAATTTTCATTAGAAAATAATCTCTATTTTTCTTTCTTAATCATAATTATCTTCATATCTCTTATAGTTATTTGTGGCAAATCTGGCCAACCATGTATCAGGCGGAAGTGTCCATAAAATCACCAAAATCCACACTATGATACCGATAGCCCTGTAAACACCACAAAGTTCCGTGCATGGTGCAATGTCCAGACACGCAAATACAGAAAAAACACCACAAATAATAAATGCAATACCAAAATATACTAGCCAAAAATTATTTTCCCAGCGATTCTCAAAGAAAAACCCTTTTATTTTTCTCTGCTGTAATATAAGCAATACCACACCGGCTATAGTCATCGCTATATTAGCCGCCTGATATACATATATTCCCAATATAAATGCAAGTAGTACCGAAGAAATAAAGACTCCGCATATTCTTGCTCCGGCTATGCCATCACTTGACACTTCATCTTTGATATTACTCATAGCACCTTTAATCTGTATTATAAAAAATACCAAATAAAACATAAGACCTGCTATCACAAGTCCAAGCCATTTGGGCAAGCCGAAAACTGCTTCTCCGATAAAGCAGCCTATTGCCAAAACACATAATTGTATGAATAAAACTTTTAAATTATTCTTCATATTCCCCCTTATTTTGTCACTCCTGTTTGCAACCGTTCCTGACTCTTCAACTGTTGTTAATTTCTTTATATCCTATAATCCATATATCTTCAACCATAAATACATGAATGACACGAATGGTACTCAACAAATTTAGCAGGCTTATTTCTAAGATAAAAATAACATGACAAATACCATATTTCAATAATAACCCCGTGAACGTTGTACTTAACTACTCAATACCTATTTTTATCATTTTGTATTATATCTCTTGAAATTATCTATAGCTCAATTATAGACAAACTCACAGTATTTTTCAAACAAATAATTATAACCATAAATGCCATAAATTTTAGATAATCAATAGAAATTATAATTCCTCTAAAAATCAGTTATACTATATATGAATGTATCAAACATATTTTAACTGGGGAGGCTCGCATGGAAATATTAAAACTGCCTGTTGGAATCGAAAATTTTGAAGATATACGAAGGTCTGGATTTTATTATATGATTAAAGGGTCAAAAGGTATCAGGCGCAAGCAATTACATACGAAAAATCCGCCATGCGCATTCCCCGGCATGACGGATTTTTCTTTAATCATATCCAATATTCTCATGTTGTATGTACACAGCACAAATTCTTTGAACCTTGGAAGTGCAAACTCCAAATGTCCATACTCAAGTGAAATAATCAAACACTTTTTTATAAGCCTGTTCCCTACAGCCTCCTGTAGTTCTCAAGAAGCTTGTGCAGATCATCAATCTCTCCAATAAGCCTCTTTCCTATATCGGTATCCTTCACAAGCATACGTCTCTTATCATTTTCCTCGACCTCTGATGATGTCTCTATGTCAGTATTATTTATCAGTGCATCCTCCACCGATGTAAAAGGCGTGTGTGCCTTGAGCCTTAGACCATGTGAATTGTAAATCAGTGTATAGCCGGCGATACCGGTTTTCTTGTTCATCGCACGGCAGAAGCCTCCATCTATCACAAACAGCTTGCCATTGGCCCTGACAGGGTTCTCTCCCTCTATTGCGTGAACCGGTGTATGTCCATTTATGATATGCGCATCATCATCATACAGCCCGAACTCGTGCAGTATCTGACAACAGAAGCTCTTATCGTAATACCTGCTGTAGTATGGGTTAGAAGGCTCTTCCCACATGCTCTTGTCTGTAACATATTCCATCTCAAAAGTCTTAAGCCTTCTGCCGCACAGCGGTGATTTTTCTCCTCCCCACAAAAACCACATAAAGTCCACATCATCCTTATAAGGATTGTCCACATACGCAGCCCTTGCCTTCTCATCACATTTGTCAAGCAGCGCCCTTCCGTGATAAAATTCACCATCAATATACAGCTTATCAAAGGCTCCGTTGCTATCAACCGGAACACAGCCATGATAGAGCAGGTTGCCATTGTATACATTGTACATGCCGCCCTTATCATACAAAAATCTGACATGCTTGTGCAGGCGCTGTCCTGTCACAAACTGTCTGTGCAGCTTTCTCATGATGACAGTCTCCTCGTCACTTAGTGCGTAGGGTCTCTCATCATCAACGGTTGGAAAGCGCTTTCTGTCCACTCCTACATCCTGCAACTCGTCCAGCCTGTCAAGCATCAGCCTGTTTCCCATCTCATACTCGGGATGTGCAAGTATAAGCTGCCCCTCAAGCTTAAAAAGCATTACTGTGATGGCCGCCCTTGCAGCCTCAATTCCATCCTCTATACCATATGTTTTCATTCCAAACAGCATTAGCTGTCGTAAGCTTATTCCGTAGGCATTCTCAAGAATTTCCACATTGTTGTATTTCAGATTGTTGCGGATGACATTACATATACATGCATCATTTCCACATGCCGCACCCATCCAGAGAATGTCGTGATTGCCCCACTCGATATCAAGCGAGTGATAATCATAAAGCAGATCGAGAATCTTATCCGCGCTTCCTCCTCTGTCAAATACATCTCCCACAATGTGCAGATGGTCAACAGCAAGCCTCTTAATCAGTGCAGATAAAGCGATTATAAACTCATCCGCATCCTCCAAATCAATTATAGTCTTTAATATCTGCTTGTGATATCTGACCTGATTTGCATCCTCATCCTCCTGTGCATGCAAAAGCTCATCGATGATGTACGCATATTCCTCAGGCAGAGCCTTTCTGACCTTCGACCTGGTGTACTTTGATGAGAGCAGCTTTGCGACAAGTATAAGCTGATTTAACGTCATAGCATACCAATCACTGTCTATCTTGCCCTGTTCATCAAGCATGGCCATTTTCTCTCTTGGATAGTATATGAGCGTGCAAAGCTCCTGTCTGTCATAATCAGAAATCGTATCCTTGAAAATCAAATCCACCTTTTCCTTTATCACACCTGAGCAGTTGTTCATGATATGTAAAAAAGCCTCATACTCACCATGTATATCACTCAGGAAAAACTCCGTGCCCTTTGGCAGGTTTATAATCGCAGAAAGATTGACTATCTCCCTGATTACATCCTGACTTGATGAATAATTTTGTTTTAACAGCTTCAGATATTTTGTATTACCTTTATCGTTGTACATATTTCCCCCGTAACCTCTTATTTTTCAATGAAATATATTAATTCGCTCCTATTCATGTTCCATGCTATACCGGATAAATCCCTTAAATTACATTTTTTTCATTATATAATAATTTTTTTCACCCCGCAACCAATCCTGTCATTTGTACTAAAAAAGATGCGCAAAACTAATACTATTTTACGCATCTTTGACATATTTTATATTCTAAATAATTACATTTATTTCATGTACTCAGGTGTCACATTCCTGCCCATGCCCTCAAGCATTTCCTTGTCACTCCTGATTGTGGCACACGCTACTGTCGTAAGCATATTTCCTGTAATTGTGGCTGATGCTCCAGACTTGAATGCAAGCTCTCCGTCATTTGTAAGCAGCGCCCTTCCGGCACCGAGACGTATGTCAGCCTCTGGATTTATATATCTGAAAAATGACACTGTACGCAGTATATCAGGCTCACTGATATGCTCAAGACCCTCAAGCGGCGTACCAGCAATCGGCATAAGCGCATTAAGCGGAATGGAATCCACTCCTACCTCTGCAAGGCTGACTGCCATATCAAGCCTGTCCTCCCAGGTTTCACCCATTCCGATGATGCCGCCTGAGCATGCATACATGCCCTCTGCCTTCACCTTTTTAAGCGTCTCAATCTTCATATCATAGGTGTGTGTGGTGCATATATTGGGGAAATTACGCTTTGAGGTCTCTATATTGTGGTGATAGCTGCTGACACCTGCCTCGTGCAGTCTGTGAAGCTGCTCTGCTGAAAGAAAGCCCATTGATGCACATAAATCAATCTTGCACTCTCTTTTCATAGTCTCATATGCATGTATTGCCTTGTCAAATTCCTCACCTGTCAGCGCTTTTCCCGCTGTAACTATCGAGAAACGGTCTACGCCCTCTCTCTCATTCATCCTGCAAGCCTCAAGTATCTTTTCCTCAGGTAAAAAATCATAAACCTCACAATTTGTATGATTATGTGCTGACTGCGCACAGTATTTGCAGTCCTCCGGACATTTTCCGCTTCTTCCGTTTATTATCGAGCACAGATCTACCTTGTCGCCGATAAACTTCTCCCTGATCATATCTGCGCCCTTACACAGCTCGTCTAAATCACATGTAAGGAAAAATGATAGGTCATCATCCCTTGTGATTCTTCTTCCGTCTATTATCTCCTGTGCCAGTGTTATTGGGTCCATTTTAATCTCCTTCGTGTCCTGTATTTCTTCTCTCATTTAATAAGTATCATTACAATACATATCATCCGTTATAATTGTCAACTATAAATATTTCCTCGGTTAACAATGATAATAGAAAAACAGAAAAACGTCAAGATGTTTTTATATATTTAAACCAGCATAATCAATGTTCCTGCTATGATGAGCACCAGTCCTGTAAAGGATTTAATCGTCAGCTTTTCCTTAAATACGAAATATGAAAACACGATTGACACAACTATGCTCAGCTTATCTATAGGCACGACGACACTCGCAAGTCCGTCCTGCAGTGCCTTGTAATAGCAAAGCCATGAGCCGCCTGTTGCAAGTCCCGAAAGGCAGATAAAGCCAAGCTCTTTTTTCTCTATATGCTTTATGGTGTGCTGTTTTCCTGTGACCAATACCACTATCCAAGCCATGATAAGCACCACTATCGTCCTTATCGCAGTTCCCAGATTAGAATTGATCCCCTCTATGCCGACCTTTCCCAATATTGAGGTGAAGCTTGCAAAAACAGCAGACAGCACTGCATAAAACAGCCATCCATGAGAACCCCTGGCCTTATTCTGCTCTTCCTGTGATATCTCCTTTTTGGTGATCATCATATACGTTCCAATTGCTATAAGCACCACACATACCAGCCTGAGTGCGTTTATCTCCTCTTTAAAAAAGATAAATGCAAGTATAATGGTCAGTATTGTGCTTGATTTATCAATCGGCACCACTCTGTTTACATCACCAAGCTGGAGTGCTTTAAAATAACAAAGCCATGAGGCCCCGGTAGCGACTCCTGAAAGCCCCAGAAATATCCATGTCTTTGCTGACACAGCTGCGATCTGCCCCTGAGCTTTAACCACAAATACCATAATCCATGAAAAAATCAAAACTACAATTGTCCTGATTGCAGTTGCTACGTTTGAATCAGTTTTTTTGATACCACACTTTGCCAGTATTGATGTTATACCCGCAAAAAATGCGGATCCAAATGCATATAATACCCACATATTTTTCTCTGTCTACGCTTCGGTCAACTCCGTTGTCCGGAGCTCAAAACCTCCATTCTTCTAAATACAAAAAAACCGTTCAAGGAACGGCTTCTTTTACGCTAATGAGACATCGGGGATTCGGTCTACGCTCCGCTTCGGTCCGCGCTTAGCAGACGTCCCCCGGACGTCTAGCGCCCCGGTCAACTCCGTTGTCCGGAGTTCGATTCCTACGATGTCTGACATTAAAAAACGCCTCTTTAAGAGAGGCATTTTTAATGAGACATCGGGGATTCGAACCCCGGACAACTTGATTAAAAGTCAAGTGCTC
>OLOL01000103.1_pt1 | contig 85488 bp, 111 predicted proteins | sample 1673081 | NCBI WGS metagenome assembly OLOL01 (sample SAMEA3136753, study PRJEB25190) | human gut metagenome
CGTGCTGTATGTGGACAAGATCACCACCTGCGCCAAGCCCGCGCAGGAGGTCGTTTCGTTCTGAGAGCAAAAAGGAAGCCATGCGGTGCATGGCTTCCTCGGCAAACGAAAAGCTCCCGCCTTCTGCAAGGCGGGGGCTTTTCCCGTTTTATTCTTCCTCCGGAAAGGGAACAATGAGCCTGCGGCACGGGCGGCAGCAGTATGCCTCCGGCCATTCCCGCCGCGTCAGAGCCGGGTTCCACGCCAGCCCGACCGCGCCGACCTTTTCCATGCTCTCGCGCGTGAACCACGCCGGGAGCTTTGCGCCGTCCGGCAGAAAATACTCGCCCCCTCGGCTGTGAAGCGTCCCCTTTTCCAGCGCGCCACCGCAGTACGGACAGTTCATCTTTTCTCCTCCTTCCTTTTTATTTCTCTTTTTCGATCACTTCCTGCAATTTTTTCCAGCAGGATTCCTCATCGTATTCAAAATTCTTCTGAAATTCGAGCCAGTCCGCCCCCTCGCCGGTCTGCGTAAAGCCCCATTCCTGCGCGCAGCGCAGGCCGAGCGCGTTGCCCTTGGCAATGCGTCCGGTCGAAAGCCGCTCGCACCCGTGCGCGCGGGCGTAGGAAAGCGCCTGCCCGACGAGCTGCTGCCCGAAGCCAAGCCCCTGCACATCGTTCTCCAGCCAGAATTCACCAATGGTCGCAAGGCCGTTCTCACACTTGTCCACGCTCACCGCGCCGACGGTCTCGCCCGCGCGGCAGACATCAAAATGTCCCTCTGCGCCGGAGGGCACATAGTAGATGCCACCCTCGAAGCCGCGCGCGTTCTTCAGCCACGCCTGCCGCTTGAGGCTCATCAGCTCGTCGCTCAGGTGGCTCGCGTCGTCGCGGTACACGACGCGGAACGCGCCGTTTTCGTATTCGAGCCTGCTCACCGCGGTGTTCTCCGCGTGGCCCGTGCCGTCGATCTCGTGAAGCGAAAGTCCTTGCAGCGTGCCGACCGTCAGTCGGATGGCCATGCCGTGTGAAAAAACGGCGACCGTTCCGTTCGGGTGCGCCTCGGCGATCTCGCGCAGCGCGCCGATCATGCGCTCGCGCACGTCGGGCAGATACTCGCCGCCCGCAACGTGCCAGTGCGCGGCATCCGTATTGAAGCGCTCCAGCTGTTCACCATCCGTGCGCTCCAACTCCGCCCACGGATGATCCTCCCACACGCCGATGCCGATCTCACGCACGCGCGGCGTGGTCACGAGCGGCAGGCCATGTGTTTTGTAAACGGAAAGCGCCGTCGTCATCGTGCGGCGGCGGTCGCTCGAATACACCGCGTCAAAGTGTGTTGAGGCAAAGCGCTTTGCAAGCGCGGCGATCTGGCGGTAGCCGCGGTCGGTGATCACGCTGTCGTACCAGCCGTGCGCGCGGCGGTAGAGATTGCCGTCCGCCTCGGCGTGGCGGATCAAATAGATGGTGGTCATGAGACTTCCTCGCTTTTTGTCTGATTTTAAGAATATTATAACGGCAATGGCGGATTTTAGCAATGCGCTTTCCGACTTTTTTGCCGCGCACGGGGCATACTGTCGCTGTGCGAAAAGGAGTGTGAGTGAAATGGAAAATACCGCGTTCTGGTGCGGTATCGGCGCCGGCATGGTGCTCGGCGCAGCGGTGGGCATGGCCGTCTCACCCCGGCAAAGGTCCATGAAGACCTGCGTGGGCCGCACCATGCAGCACATGGGTAACGCCGTGGACAACGCCTGGGAGGACTTCCTGCACGCCATCGAGTAAAGCAGGGCCCAAAAATAAGGCCATCTGCCTTTGGCAGATGGCCTTATTTTTGGTGGAGCATAACACTCAATATCCGAACTCGTGAGAGTAGCGGTATTATTGCCCGAAAGATTGAATGTTAGCACAATCCGCTTCCCACCATCTTCATCGTCATACACATATACAGAGTTTACCAATGTATCAATCACGCGCCGTTGGTAATCCTCATCATCAACATTCCCGCTCTTGAACGAAGTAAGCCAATACCTAATGCGGTTTTCGTTCAAGAGCGGTTTTTTCATTTCCTCACGAGCAATACGCCCCTCAATATCAGACTTCTCCTGTTCCAGTTCGTCAAGGCGGTCTTTGGTAGCAGAAGTAATGATACCTTGCTCTATTGCAGAGACAAGGTTCTTTATTTTTTTCTGAACATCTTTCAGTTCAGCGTTGAGACCGTCCAAGTAGGTGGTATCTGCCGATTCTTTTTCGATGATTTTCATAGCCCGTTTTGCGATAAGGGCGATATTCTCATCAGTCAACACATTCTGAACTGTGTAGCGGACTACCAGTTTCTCTATCCAGTCTTTTCGTTCGGATTTCTTTTTACAGGCGTGTTCCCGCTTGGCTTTTGTGCATTTGTAGTAATAATGAACCTGCCCTGTTTTTGATGTGCCACTCTCACCGACCATCGGAGACCCGCAGTGACCGCAGAACAGCTTGGTAGTCAACAGATAATTTTCGTGAGCTTTCGCTTTCGCCCGTGCTTTCCCGTTGTGTTTGAGCATAGCTTGTACTTTCTCAAACAGTACCTTGTCTATGATAGCGGGCATACCATCGGGAATAACAATGTCCATGAGCTTGTATGTGCCGATGTATTTCTCATTTCGGAGAATCGTTCGGAGACTGTTTTTATTAAAAGCGTTGCCCCTTGCAGTTTTGTACCCACGCTCGTTGCAATAGGCAATGATTTGTGTCGCGGACATTCCATCGGCGTATAGCTGAAAAATCTCTTGCACGATTTTTGCTCCCGTTGGGTCAATCGCATACTTTCTGTCCTCACCCACGGTATACCCAAGCAAAAGGTTTGCACCGCCTGTGGCAAGACCTTGGAGGGCGTTTTCTCTGATACCGCGCTTGATGCTACGGGCAAGATTTTCAGAGTAGTATTCGGCATACCCCTCAAGGACGGATTCAAGGATAATTCCCTCCGGCGTGTCCGGCATGGGTTGTTTCGCATAGTATACTCTCACACCATTCTTTTTGAGCTTTGCCTTGTAGATAGCAGAGTCATAGCGATTACGAGCGAAACGGTCAAGGGTATACATTATCACTGCTTCAAACTGTCCCTTTTCGCTGTCTTTAATGAGACGCTGAAAGCTCGGACGGTTATCTGTTTTGCCGGAAATCGCCCGGTCAATGTATTCATTTATAATGGTGAACCCATTTTTAAGGGCAAACTCGTGACATTCTCTGAGCTGACCCTCTATAGATTCCTCTCTTTGACTATGGCTCGAATATCGAGCGTAAATTACCGCTTTCGTAGTCTCACCTCCAATTCGCGCTTTCTGTAAAGTAATTCAATGGGAATGACGCGCTCAACCGATAGCGTTTGCTTTATCCCCCTCATATTCTTTTCGGTCTCCGAAATCATAAACCATTGCCATGAACTCATGCTTGGCGCGGCGAGGTAGCGCACGATAGACCTTTAGAATGTCCTCCTCGTCCTCATTTTCGGGTACAGCTTTTTCACAGCAGAGGTCTTCTTCATCGGCAAAGAAGTCCATTACAGAGCATTGCAGAATTTTGGCGAGAGCAAGCAATTCCTCTTGGTTTGGTATAGAACCTCGTTTATTGATGGCAGTCGTGTATGAAGACTGTCCATTTTTTATTTGTTTGATAACGGCGGTTAAGTTTGTGCCGCGCTCGGCACAGATACGGTTGATGTTCTCAGCAAAAGTCATAGAGTTCCCTCCTTGAAAAATAATTCGGATTTTTTGAATTTACCTCTTGACAATTCAGATAATAAGAATTATACTAAGAACAACAAGTTCGGAATATCCGAATTGACAACAAGAAACCGACCTCTCGAAAACGGCAATTTTCGGGAAGTTGAAGCGGATTAATCCTATAACAATAATAACAATAATTCGCCTTTTTGTCAATGGCAATTTCGATTTCAAGAACCACGAAAGGAGGAAAACTCGATGAGTCAGATTCAGAAGCGAATGGAAGCACTTGGTGTAAAGCAGGTGGACATGATTCTTGAACTGCGTAAGCGAGGTATCACAGTTCAGCCGCCCGAAATGTCGAGTATCATTCGCGGGGTCTATACCTATCCAAAGGCGAAGCGAGTCCTCGATGAATGTGACAGAATCCTCACTGAACTTGAAGCTCACTGATTCACAGGTGAGCGACCTCGCAAGACCACTTATGGGGATTTTGGAGCAGTTCTACCAAGACCCTAAAAACGAGGAGGACTACCAAAAATGGCTACTGAGTGTAGAAGAACTAAACGAGTCAACAAACAGAGACTCGTAAGATTATTAACCGTTATCGCTGTGTTGATTGCTACTGCCTTTACGATTGGCAGACTGACCGCCCCTACGAAAACCGATACGGTGACGGTCACGAAAACAGTTGAAGTCCCTGTTTATAGCACAGATAAACTCCCGGAGACATCGGATATTTTCTATTTTGATGTACCTCTCTCACATAGCTTGCAGAGATATATCTATGAAATCTGTGCCGATGAGAATGTACCCGTAACGCTCGTGTACGCAATGATTGAGCATGAGAGTCAATTTAATCCCGAAATTGTAAGTAAAACGGACGATTACGGACTCATGCAAATCAATGAGGTCAACCACACATGGCTCAACGAGGAGTATCGGTGTGCGGATATGCTTGACCCGTATCAGAATGTGTTCTGTGGCGTGAAAATCATCGGGGAGTATGTCAATCGCTATGACGGAGACCTAACAAAAGCTCTGATGGCTTACAACATGGGTGACTACGGTGCGCGAAAAGCATGGGAGAACGGAGTCAAGGAAATTACCTATTCCAACACGATTCTCGGTCTCATGCAAAACTACGAGGAGGTGCTTCAAAATGCAAAGAGTAATTGAACTGTTGGATAAAAAAGTTGAAACCTTGTTCAATCGACAGGATTTTGAATATCTGCTCGAATGGTACATGGGTCATGAAGCAGTTCAATATTTCCGCGATATGATTGAGGAAATTGAAGACTCCTACAACGGACAGATTGATGAACTTACCGTACAGGTCGAAGACCTCCGTGAAAAGTTGGAGAACATTCGGGAGGTGTGCCGTGAGTAATAAGAAAATCGGTAATGGCTTTGAAGCGGAGTTATGCGAAAAGCTGTTCCAAAACGGTTATTGGGTTCACAATCTCGCACAGAACGCGGCAGGGCAACCCGCAGATGTTGTTGCAGTGAAAAACGGTGTTCCGTACCTTATTGACTGCAAGGTCTGTTCCGGCAAGGTATTCAGTGTGTCTCGCATTGAGGACAATCAGCGAATGGCTATGACACTGTGGCGGGAATGTCTTAACGGCGAGGGTTGGTTTGCGGTGAAGTTCGGAGAAAACATTTACATGATTACTCTGAGCAGACTTGACAGCATGGTTTCAAAAAACTTGCCGGAGGAGCTGTTCCAACGCTTTGCGCTGACATTTGAGGAATGGTTGGTGGTAGACAAATGAATGTAACTGTATCAAATGTCCTCACCATCGAGAACCCTACGCAGGACGCATTGGTATGGTGCAAGAGAAACCTTGTGATTACGAACCCCGAATATGCCAAGAAAGCCCGTATGCACTTTTGGCTCGGAAATACACCCCCAACGCTGACCCTGTATGAACGGCGCGGAGATACATTGATTCTCCCATTCGGAACACTCCGAAATCTGCCGGACTGTATTGCACAGGAAAGTACCTTTCAGAGCGCGTTCTCCGACCCTGTGAGCGTTTCTTACGGTGGGGTGGATATTCCGCTCTACGATTACCAAAAGACCGCTGTGGACGCACTGTACGCCGCGAAATACGGTATCTTGCAAAGCGCGGCGGGTAGCGGAAAAACGCAGATGGGGATTGCTCTTGTGAAGCGTTTCGGAAAACGCGCCTTATGGCTCACCCACACACTTGACCTGTTACGGCAGAGTAAGACCCGTGCAGAACTGTATATGGACTCTGACCTTATCGGGACTATCACAGAGGGAAAGGTCAATATCGGTAAGGGTATCACATTCGCTACTATCCAAACGATGTGCAAGCTCGACCTCGCACAATACAAGGACTTTTTCGATGTGATTATCGTAGACGAGTGCCACCGCGTAGCGGGTACACCCACCGCTATGACGCAGTTCTATAAGGTTCTGAATAACCTGTCAGCCCGACATAAAATCGGTCTCTCGGCTACGGTACACCGCTCTGATGGAATGATTGAAGCCACCTATGCCCTACTCGGTCATGTGGTCTACACCGTTCCCGATGAAGCTGTAGGAGACAAAATCATGCAGGTCGGTATTAAACCTGTCGGAACAGGGGTGGAACTCAGTCGTGAATGTCTGAACTCAGACGGTACGCTGAATTACACCAAGCTCATTTCCTATCTGTGCAACGATAATCACCGTGTCGCGTTCATAGCGTCATGGATTGTGGCAGAGTCCGAACATTCCTGTCTTATCCTGTCTGACAGACTGGAACACCTTGAGCGGCTTATGAACGCTCTCCCTCGGAGTATGAGGGAAAATGCCGTAATGGTGAGCGGCAATATGACAACAAAAAAAGGAAAGGCTGAACGAGAACTTGCTATTGAGGATATGCGAAGCGGCAAGAAGAAGTACCTGTTCGCTACCTACTCTCTTGCAAAAGAGGGGTTGGATATTCCTCGGTTGGAACGGTTGTTCTTGACAACACCCAAGAACGATTATGCGGTTATCACACAAAGTATCGGCAGAATCGCCCGTACCTTTGCAGGTAAAGAGGGCGCTATCGCCTATGACTTTGTAGATAACATTCCATATCTCGTGAAGTCCTATAAAAAGCGGTGTACGACCTACCGAAAGAACGGTTGTTACTTTGTGACGGGAGGAGGGTGAAACATGGTTGAATTTGTTTCCTATGACGGTGCATACCCGAACTTATGCTCAGGGCAGTTGGTTTTGAAAATCAACGGACAGGTGCGAGAGTTTTCTCGTCACTGTTTACAATCTGGCGGTACGGTTTGGTTTGACAATGACTGGGACGCACACATTGAGAACGGACGCTGGTCTATCGACCTCCCGGAAGATTTAGAACCGCTCCGAAAGGAAATCGAGGAATGTATCAATGAGAATATTCCTCACGGTTGTTGTGGAGGGTGCGTATGAGACTGATTGTGTACGATGTTGAGGTTTTTGCCTTTGACTGGATTGTAGTGTTCAAAGATGTAGAAACGGGAGCGCATACGGTCATTCACAACGATAGCGAAGCTCTCCGGGAGTGCCTGTTCGATGATGGTATCTATGTTGGATTTAACTCCAAGCATTACGACCAGTTCATCATTAAAGCCGCCGCAAATGACTTTACCCCGCAAGAGATTAAACAGCTCAATGATTTCCTCATCGGCGGCGGTCGCGGTTGGGAATACGCTCCCCTCAAGGCATTTTATTTCCGTTTCAACAATGTGGATATTCGAGACGATGTTCAGTTGGGTCTATCCCTCAAGGCTATTGAGGGTCACATGGGAATGGATATTCAAGAGACGGAGGTATCGTTTGACCTCGACAGACCGCTTACGGAGGACGAGCTACAACAGACCGTCCATTACTGTAAGCACGATGTAGACGCTACTCACGAGCTGATGAAGCTCCGTGCGGATTACCTCAAAACCAAGAAAAACCTCGGAAAACGAGCGGGGATTGATGAGGTGCGGTCTCTCGCCGCGACCAACGCTAAGTTGACTGCAATGATGTTACGCGCAGAGCGTAAGGAATGGGACGATGGACGAGAGTATGTTTACCCAGAAAACCTTGATATTACCGTTATCCCGAAACCCGTCTTGGATTTCTTTGAAACAATCCATGATATGTCAATTCCCGATGAGGTTCTGTTCAAGACCTCGTTTGAGATTGAGATTGGCGGTATGCCTTGCAAATACGCTTGGGGCGGCGTTCACGGTAGTTTGACAGGTTATTACGAGGAAGCAACAGAGGACAGGGTTATCCAAAACCGTGATGTTTCAAGTCTGTACCCCTCGCTGATTGAGATTTACAAGTATCTCTCCCGCAATGTCCCCGACCCGGAACTGTTCTACGCTATCAAGCGTGACCGCATACAGGCGAAGCACAACGGCGATAAGCAGACTGCAAAGGACTTGAAGCTACCACTTAACACGGTATCGGGCGCACAGGAGAATCGTTACAACGACCTGTATGACCCTCTCCCGACCCGCTCTCTGCGTATATCGGGACAGCTTTTCCTCACGGTTCTTACCATGCGCCTGTTGAACGCCTGTAAGACCATCAAGCTACTTAACCTCAACACCGATGGTCTGATGTACTCTATCGACAAATCGGAACTCGCGCTTGTAGACAAAATCGCTCATGCGTGGGAAGCCGAAACCAAGTTCGAGCTTGAGGTCGATGATGTGCAAAAGGTTTGGATTAAAGATGTGAACAACCTCTTGATGATTAAGACCGATGGCGAGGTCAAGACCGTTGGTGGGTATCTGAACTACGGTGTGTCCGTAAAGGGCGCGTGGGCGATAAACAACAATATGGTTATCGTCAAGAAAGCTCTCATCGAGTATTTCGTCCACGGTACACCCGTTGAGGAAACAATTAACGGCAGTACGGATATTTTCGACTTCCAGTTGATAGCCAAAGCGGGTGCAAAATACCGCGAAGCCTATCACATTGTCGATGGTGAGCAAGTCCCGGTACAGAAAGTAAACCGTGTATATGCCACGGCTGATGAGCGATACGGGAAGCTATTCAAGGTCAAAGCTGAGACGGACGCTACTGCGAAAATCGAAATGCTCCCCGACCACTGTATCATCGACAACGACAATCATCTAACCATAGACGATGTAGACAGAACATTCTATATCGAAATGGCAAAAAAGAGAATCAATGATTTCTTGGGTATCAAACCCGAAAAGAAAAAAGGAGGAAAACGAAAAATGGCAACTACCGCAAAAAAGGAGACCGTTACACTGAATGTCTATCAGAAATTGCTCAAGGCAAGGGAAATGTTCCTGCAAGCTGATGTGCAGAAGACGGGTAAGAATATGCACCTGTCATTCAAGTATTTCGAGCTTGACGATATTGTTCCTACCGCCACCCGCATTTTCAGTGAGGTCGGTCTTATCCCTATCGTGAACTTCACTTCCGATGTGGCAACGATGAAGATTGTCAACATCGACAATCCCGATGAGGAGTATATCCCGTTCGTTGCTCCGTTCAATCAGATTGCCCCGATTATCAGCAACGCGGGAAAACAGGCTACCAATGAAATGCAAGCTCTTGGTTCTTCTATCACCTATATGCGCCGCTATCTGTATATGATTGCGCTCGACATTTGCGAGAGCGACAGCATTGACAGCGACCTCGGTAAGCCCACTCCTGCTCCCGCACCTGCCCCGAAAACCCCTCCTGCTACTCCCGAACAGCGACAGGAAGTAAAGCAGGAACTCACCGCTCCGCAGGACAACGCTACTCCGTTGCAGATTAAGGGTCTCAAGGCGGTGCTGAAAAAGCTCAAGGAAGCTGACCCGACTAAAGAGGAAATGATTGCTCAGATTGCGGTGCAGACAGAGGGCTTTACCTCTATCAGCAAATCCGATTGCGAGACGCTGATTCAGAAAATCACCGCTATGCTTGAGGGAGGTAACGAGTAATGGAATGGCTTGAAAGCAGACAGCTCAAGATTGCGCCACCGAAGCGCACGAAGAAAATCACAGGTACGCGCTTTGCTACAATCCTCGGTCTGAACCCGTGGTCTACGCCATTTGAAATGTGGCTTGCGATTACCAAGACATACGAAATCCCGTTTGAGGACACTATCTACACAAAGGCAGGTAAGGCAATCGAACCCAAACAGGCAGAGTACATGAAGAAGTCCTACGGTATGGACATCATTACTCCGACCGACCGTTACGGTGAGGATTATTTCAAATCCACTTGGGGCGATTTCTTCCCCGAAAGCAAACATCTTGGCGGTATGTGGGACTACCTCGGCGTTGATGAGAACGGCGTTGTAGACACGGTTCTTGAAATGAAAACCACCAAGCGTATCGAGGACTGGCAGAATGACGCTCCCGAATATTACGCTCTGCAAGCCGCCCTCTACGCTTACCTGCTCGGTGTGGACAATGTGATTATGGTCGCGTCTTTTCTTGAAGAAAAGGACTACGCTGACCCCACGAAGTACACGCCGAACATCAAGAACACCATTACCGTGGAGTTCAAGGTGAGTGAGCGTTATCCAGATTTCGCAGAGAAAATCAAGTTCGTTGAGAACTGGTGGGCTGAGTATGTGGACAGTGGCATTTCCCCGGTCTATGACGAGAAGAAAGACGCTGAACTGCTTGCGGCTCTGCGTACTCACAACCTCACCCCCGATACCGACATTAACGCTCTTATTGCCGAAGCGGAGGGGCTGAAAGGCGAAATCGACAAAACGAACGCCACTATTGCAGACAAGGAAAAGCGGCTCGGAGAAATCAACAATATCATCAAGGAACACGCTATAGGGCAGTTCCGTGACGGTGATAAAAAGGTTGAAATCAAGGGTTCTATCTACACTTGGTCTGTGTCCCGCTCGGAGACCGCGACCATCGACAAGAAAGCTCTCGAAGCTGACGGTCTGCTCGACAAATATCAGAAGAAATCTGAACAGTACCGCATGACGGTGAAATAAGGAGGATAAAGACAATGAAATTTAAGAAATTCGTAAAATCTCTCGGAGCTGATGGTATTCTCTATGTTCGTGAAAATGGAGACCGTTGGTTGTCCTCCGGCTCTATCTTTATGAAAGTCCCGGAAGACATTCGCACTGTAACCGCCTGTGATAGCGCGAGTATGCTCTCTCTCATTGAAAACATTATCAATTACGACACCTTTTCTCAGCCTTGCGAACTGGTCGAAGCGGTCATGCCTGTTGCCGATGGTGTAATCAAGGACTGTGTGCGTATTTTCGCCACCGAAAACAGCATTGATAAGACCGCTATCTGCAATGATGGTTATGCTCTTATCGAGCGTGGTGACATTGTGGAAATGTTCGTTGACGAGAAGATTTCCGCATTGGTTATCAAGAGACCTGTAGGCCTTGTGGACGAGGGAATTGTCGGAGTCATTCTCCGTACCGAATATTAAGGAGGGTAAATAACATGGCAAGAATCCCTATGACGAGTGGTTTCACTCTTATCCCGGAGGGAACTTATGTGTTCCGCATTTACGATGTGTCCTACGATGAGGAGTTTGGCAAGATTGAGATTAAGCTCGTGAACGCGGCGGGTATGACTCAGACCGAACGCTTCACCATCAAGGACAAGAACGATGAACCGAATGAAAAAGCTCTGAACGCTTTTTCCTATTTTGCCAAGACCGCTATGGGTGACTACACCCTTGAGGACATTGACCCGATGGAGCTTATCGACCACTTCATTGAAGCGGAGGTTGTCCACACCAAGCTCCCGTCCAATAAAGACCCGAACAAGACGGTCACTTTTGCAAATCTCGGTGATAAAGCTCCTGCTGAGTATTTTGATACCGAACCTGTGTCCCGTGCGCTGACGCTCGGCAAGGACAAGAACGCCGCTCCTGCTCCTCAGAAACAGGCTACTACCCCCGCTCCTGCCGCACCGAAAAAGGGTCTCGACCTTGACGCACTGCTCGGAGGTTGATGGGTATGGGGAGCGAAAGCTCCCCTCCCTCTAAAGGAGGTATCGTAAATGGAATTACAGGATAGCGGCAACCGCAGAGAATTTGACTCCGGCGCGGTACGAGACATCAACGAGGGCAAAGGCAGGTGTGACCTGCTCCCGCTCGGTGTGATAGCCGATATGATTGATGATGAAATTCTCTGCCGTATCGACCAGTATGTTCGTTCCGGCAATAGAAGCTCTCTTGTAGCCGCAATCAAGTCTTTCGCGGAGTACCGATATGGGAGTCTTTATACGGCTCTGTTAGAGGTCTCCAAGCACTATGAGGACGGTTGCAACAAATACGGTGAGCGTAATTGGGAAAAAGGTATTCCCCTTCACTGCTATATCGACAGCGGTGTGCGCCACTATATCAAGTTTATTCGCAGTGACGAGGACGAACCACACGATAGAGCGTTTCTGTGGAATATGCTTGGTGCGCTGTGGACACAGCAATATCACCCGGAATGTTGTGACCTGCCGTTTACAGAGGAGGTACAAAATGACTGATAAAGAACGCCTTGACCTTATGATGAGTACCAATCTCGCCGGGATTGTCAAAGACGATTTTCTCAAGTGGCTTGGTGAAAACGGATTTTTCAACGCCCCGGCAAGCACAAAGTACCACGGTAATTATGCGGGAGGTCTGTTCGACCATTCCTTTATGGTGATGAACCTGCTTGTGGAGCTTTCGGCGGCGAACGCTCTCAAGTGGAAACGCCCCGCGAGTCCGTTCATCGTGGGTATGTTCCACGACCTTTGCAAAATCGACCAGTATCGAGGAACTTGTTGTAAAGACGGGGCTTTGCACGACCACATTGTTGATTGGGAATATAATCCCAACACGCTTTTCAAAGGTCACGGTGATAAATCCATCATTCTTCTCTCCCAATTCCTCACGCTAACCGATGAGGAAGTCGCGTGTATACGCTACCACATGGGTGCGTTTACCGAAAAAGAAGAATGGCGGGATTACACCCGCGCCGTACACGCTTTCCCGAATGTCCTGTGGACGCACCAAGCAGATATGCTTGCGTCTCATGTGGTAGGGATTTGACGATGGCAGTATTCAAGAGAGCGAACGGTCACATTTTCGGCGTTCAATTCTCTGCCAAGGAGCAGAAAGCGATTGACGCAGAAATCCTCCGACAGTGTGCGGAGTACGACAAGAAAAACGCTGACGAGGTGGACGCGGTTATCCTGTGGCTACTTCACGAGAAGTTCGGTTTCGGTAAAAAGCGTCTGAGGGCGTTTTGCGATTCCTTTTCCACTGAGCTTGACGCACTTGTTAAGCGGTACGAAATGGGTGACGAGGACAAAGCGTGGCTCTGTTCTCGGAAGCTAAAAGATTACGGTATTGATATTTCCACATGGAATAAGGAGGAAACAAAATGAGTTACAAGCTCAAAACGGCAAACGGCAAGGTTGCTTTTCTGCTCAAGACGGGCAAGGATTTTGTGAAAAATCAGATGGCTGTCGCTTCCGCACAGCACATTATCGACACAGGTACTATGCAGAAGTCCGATATTGAGGGCTATCCCATCAATGTGGACGATAAGTGGTACTTTGCCGGAGAGGTGTTTAAGAAGTCCGCTCCCCGTAAGACGGAGGGCGTTGCGGAATGAGAACATTTTACTCCGAATATGTCCAACACTGTATGCGTTTCTACGCCCGTCACGCCAATCCGAAGTTCCGCAGTGACGCGGATAAAAAGAACTGGTTCGCCTGTGACAGCGCATTGAAAGGCTTTACGGATAAGGAGCGGGAAATGCTCCTCACTATCTACCGTGAGGGAGATACGATTCCCGATAACATCTACAACCTGTCCGTTGCGTTGGAGATTAAACAGGATATTCTTTGGAAGCTCGTAAATGAGCTTGAACGCAAAGTTGCAAAAAGGAGGGGACTTGTGTGAACTGCTACGAGAACATACCTGCGGAACTAAAAAAACTGAATCAGTGGGTTTGTACTCGTGGCAATAGCAAAGTCCCGATGAAAGCATGGGAGAATGAAGCCGCGTCCTCCACTAATCCGCAGACATGGGCTGATTTCGATACCGCGCACAAATCGGTTTCAGACGGTCGTTACGACTACTGTGGGTTTGTGTTTAACGACAACGGATTTGTCGGGGTGGACATCGACACGGGTTATGACGAGGACGGACTTCTTTCTCCTCTTGCGGCAGATATTATCGGCAAATGCCGAAGCTACACGGAGAAATCCAAGAGTGGTCGCGGATTTCATATCCTGCTCAAAGGGGACTTGCCGTTCAAGGGCAAGAACAACCTTGCAGGTGTTGAGATTTACAAGTCCTCCCGGTACTTCATTATGACGGGTGATACACTTCTATTTCGCTCTATCGAAGAAAATCAGAGCGCGATTGAGTATATTGTCGAAAAGTATTTTCCCGAAACTCAGCGAGAAAAAGATACTGCCGCTTATGGTGGTCGTATCTACTGCCCGATATGGGAAATGCCCGAAAACAATCGTATCAAGCTCCGTCCTGTCTATCCTCGAATCCCGAACGGTAGCCGCAATATCTGTCTGACCTCACTTGCGGGTATGCTCCACAATCAAGGCTACAGTAAGCAACAGATATATGACGAACTGCTTTACTGTAACACGGTTGCCTGTGACCCTCCTCTTGACAGGGGTGAGATACAAACAATCTGTAACAGTGTGACACGGTACAAACGATGAAATATGAACCCTATCACGCGCTTATAAACGCAATCATTTTGCAAGCGGTCAAGGATTACCGTACTGCGTTGGACGATGAAAACACCTCCGGCATTACGGAGTGTGAGCGGTTCTTCCGCTCGGATTGGTTCACTTTCCTCACCGATGTGGACGGAGAAATCATCATTCGGCAGGTGAAAAGAGAAATAACACGAAAAAGATAAGAAATATTAAAATAAGTGTTGACAACTAATCTTTTTCGTGTTATTATCTAATCACAAAGAGACAAGAAACAATCTCTTGAAGATTAAAGGAGGTCTTATCGGTGACAGAAATCTATCGAGGTGACATTTACTACATAATGCCGTTTTATACGGTCACGGGTTCTGAACAGAGAGCAGGTAGACCCGGCGTAGTCGTGTCCAACGACATAAACAATCGACACTCTCCCAATGTGGAAATCGTATTCTTGACCTCGCAGGAAAAGAAACCGCTTCCCACCCATGTCCCTGTGATGTGCCGCGTTCCGTCCACTGCCCTCTGTGAGAACATTCAGACGGTATCAAAGGAACGGCTTTCCACATTCATTAAATCCTGCACCACGAAAGAGCTGAAAAACATTGACAACGCTCTGCTCGTGTCTCTCGGTATCAACTCCCCGTTTCCTGTCGGGGGGGGGATTGATGAAAACGCGCCGCAGAAAAGCACACCCACAGAGGTGGAGCGCGACCTCTACAAAACGCTGTATGAACAAATTCTTGATAAACTGGTAGGAGGAAACACCAATGATTAAGGTAGAAAACATTGAAGTTTGGGGATTTGAACACGCTATCCGTGGTATGAGAAATCCTTTGAACAGTTGGGACAGGTCGGACAGTTACCACGCCGTTGACTGCGGCAAATGCGGTCGTATCGAGCGCGAGGGTATCTGCTACCCGAAAGAGCATGACTGCACACCGTATTACTGCTATGAAATCGGTGAGAATGACCTTACTCTTATGCGAAAGCTGTTTGCGGCGGGACACGCGCACAGAAAGTATCTGCGGCAGATTTTTGTCGCTATGGACATCACTGCTCCGCTGTACTGGTGGAAAGAGTTTGACACCTACAAGGTAGGTACGACCGCTAATTCCTGTTCCACCATGCACAAAATCGCCGCAAAGGAGTTTGAACTCTCTGATTTCAGCACGGAACATCTTGTCGGACTGTCTATCGCCGCGTTACAGGGTGTTCTCGATGTGATGAACTTGGAGCGAAAGCATTTTCTTGTCACCCACGATAAGGACTGTTGGTGGCAGATGATTCAGCTTCTCCCGTCCAGTTACAATCAGCGGCGCACGGTTACTATGACCTACGAGAATGTGATGAATATGCTCGACTACCGCGAGGGTCATAAACTGGACGAGTGGCGCGAGTTTTGTGAAATCTTGAGGGCATTGCCCCATGTGGAGGTAATCAGAAATGGCAAGTAACGAAATCAACACGGTCACATTGTCCGTCAGTTCCTATAACTCCGTCAAGAACGATGTGTTCCGCTACAACTTGTTCTTGGACAATCTCTTACAGGAAGCTATGCTCTCCGAAGACCATCAGTCTCTTGTGTTTGACTCCAAGAAAATCGAGGAAGCAGTCAAGTTCTGCTATTTCGAGCGGTATAAGAAGAAGTTGGCAACGCTGAGAACACAGGCTACGAAGTACGGAGATAAAAAGTGAGGTGAGGTAAATGGCAGGTGACAGAGAGCTTTTTGAGCTGAGTAACGGCAGGTGCATTATGGACGAAGACCTGTCCGATAAAATGTATATCATTAAGTCCTACCACCCCGAACGCGCTGATGAGACTTCCTCCGGCTTTGAGTGGTCGGAAATGGGTATGGCAAACCTGTTCGGTATGCTCTACAACCGCGAAGCGCGGTACTGCACAGAGCATAAGAGTTGGTACACCTATTTTGAGGGTGCGTGGCGGCGTGACGAGGGTGCAATCCTTGTCTCGGAGAAAATCAAGGACTTTGTGCGCTTGATGATTCTCTACTGTGGCGAAATCACAGACGATGATACCCGAAAGGCGTACACCTCATTCGTGAACAAGATGGGTGATAGGCGTATGAGAGATAGAATCCTCAAGGACGCAACAGGCGAACTCCGCATTTCTGCTACGGATTTCGACTCCAACCCCTACCTCATCAACTGTCTCAACGGGACATATTCCTTGGAGGACTATTCTTTCAGAGAACCACGGTGGGACGATTTTCTCACCATGCAAACCCGTTTCCGGCACACGGTACGCCGTGATGTGAAGTGTACGCGGTGGGAACAGTTCATTGATGAAGTTACACAGGGTGATAAGGATAAAGCTGACTTCCTGCAACGCGCTCTTGGGTACTCCATGCTCGGTATGAGCAATGAGGAATGTATGTTTATCCTCCACGGCAAAACGACCCGTAACGGCAAGAGTACCCTCCTCAATACGATTGAGTATATGCTTGGGGATTATGCAAAAGTCGCTCCTGTCGGTATGATTTGCCGTGGTGACAGGCAGAAAGACGCGGAAGCCGCGTCCCCTACCCTTGCCGGACTCAAGGGCAAGCGGTTTGTCACGATGAGTGAGAGCAATGAGTACGGCAAACTGGACGAGGAGAAAATCAAACAGCTTACAGGCGGTGAAGAAATCTCCGCTCGTGCGCTCTATCAGACAGCTATCACATACCGTCCTCAATTTACCTTGTGGCTCTCCTGTAACGACCTGCCGATGGTAACAGACAAATCCCTGTTCGCGTCTCAGCGTATCAAGGTGATTGAGTTCAACAGGCATTTTTCTCCGTCTGAGCAGGACACTCACCTCAAGGACGAACTGACCTCCCTTGACGCTATGAGCGGCATTTTCATGTGGCTCGTGCGCGGTTACATCAAGTACAAGGAAAACGGTCTTACAATGTCTAAGAGCTTGTCAGAGGTTGTTGAGCGATACGAGCGGGATAACGACCTTGTATTGCAGTTCCTCGAAAACCGCTGTGTGCGTGTCCCCGAAGAAGAAAATAATCCCTACGGTGAGAAAAACAAGCGTACTCTCATCAAGGCGAAAGACCTCTATACCGCGTTCAAACTGTGGGCGAAGTCTGAGGGCGCGTATGTGCTGTCAGCGCGGAAGTTCAATTCTGAAATGGAGCGTCACCCCGAATGGTTTGACCGCAAATCGACTTCCAGTGGATTTATGATTTATTGGGGCTTGAAGCTCAAGGAGGTAGTATAAATGAACGCTTCTTGCTTGGACGAGAAAGGACGCTTTAAGTCCTGCCCGTACAGAGTATATACCGATGAGCATAAGGCGATTTTAAGGGGACAGGGTGATTTCGTCTCACAGTGTTTTTACCCGTGCATTGGTGAGGGGTGCGTTGCATACCATGTGGGAATTTGCTTACGCCTTGCCGCCGCGCTAAAGGAGGTCAAATAATGTCAAGAGTGTTGACCGTGGACGGTAGCGTGAAAATCGGTGCATACCGCTTCCCCGACAGGAAAAAGCCCTGTCTTTGTGTAGAAAAAGGCAACACCTGTACGGTGTACGGCTCTTTTATCGACACCGACCGCGCAAATGAATTTATGAATGAACTCGCCGCCCTTGTGGGTGCGAGAGATGATAAGGAGAGATTAGAATGACAAACGATGAACGCCACCCTACCGGGCTACTCCATTCTGCTGATGAACTGCGTCAGCTTATCCGCGAGAACCCCGCCCTCCCACTTCTCGTCTTTGCGGGTGAGGAAGCCAATAGCGGGGATTATCCCTATATGAGTTGTAGTTACATCAAGGCGTACAAGGAAGAATTTCTCGACTGCACTCAGACGGTCAACGACTGTATGTGCTACACCGATAGGGACGAGTTCGAGGAAGCTGTCGCGGACTCTCTTGCCGATGGTGATTACACTGATGAGGAGTTTGACGCTCTCGTGAAGAAAACGGTTGCCGAATATGACCCATACTGGAAGCCGTGTATCATTCTGAATGTGGATAATTGAGGAGGTGTGATAATGTTCATTTGGCTTACAAACCCGACTATCGGACAGGTGCTTGTAAATCTCAACCTCGTCACCGCTGTCACCTGCGTACAGGGTAGAAATACCGTCTGTTTTACTTGCGGCGAGGAGGATTATATCGTGGTTACGGAGTCCCTTGAGGACATCTACGAGCGGATTCAGTCCGCAGAAAAGAGGTACAGGAAATGACGATACCCGAAAAGCTGAAAATCGGTGCAAAGGTTTACGGCGTGGAAATCACGAACAAGCTCGACTTGGGTAATGTGAATTACTCCGGCGAAATCTCCTATACCGACTTGGTTATCCGTATCTGTCCGAACGCACAGGCGAAAATGGAAGCCGACTTTCTTCACGAAATGATTCACGGTATGCTCGACCATCTTGGCTATACCGAACACGATGAGAAAAAGGTTGACGAGCTTGCAAATGTGCTTCACATGGTGATACTGGATAACCCCGCCGTGTTCGCACCTGTTAAGGAGGGACAGCACGAAAATGGTTAAATGCCCGTTCGCTGTTCCCACCTGCAAATGTTACGACTGTGCGTGTAATGCGTCTTATGATGAGTGCAATCATGGGTACTGTATAACTTGTTTTGAATGTCTCAATGAGAGCAAGGCGGTACACAATATCTATCTTTGCACAGGTTATGAAAGAATGGTGGCAAATGGAAATGAAAATTCTGAATGAGCTTGCGGGTATGCTTGAGGACATAAATCCGAACGAAATCGTCTCTCACATACTGGACGGGACGCTTCTCCCGTGGCTTGCGAGTTGGAAAATGAAGTCTCAAATGCTTGTGGCTTTCCTGCTCGAAAATGAAAAAGCTCGATTATCCGAAAAGGATTGAAAAATAATCCTAAACGACATTAGGAGACTAATCCGAATAAGATTGAAAAATAATCTTTTCGACTTTTCGTTTTGCAGACGAAAATGAGCAGGTCTTTGAAAAACTAATCCTAATCGGATAACGACCTTTTTAGGGGCTTGTCTCAATCAGATTGGAAAATAGTCTGTATCGGATTAAAACGGTCAAGTTGAAGTAGTAAAAGTAGTTGTTTTTTAGCTTTTGCGTGTAACTTCCTCTATATAGGAAAATCCCTACTATAAGAAGTTACACGCAAAACCCGATTTTTAACTACTTTAACTACTTACTTGTAAGAAGAATAAGAAGAAAAGAGGACTCTCCGACTCGGAAAGAGGACTCTCGTGCGATTATACGACTTTACGGAGGTGCATTGGAAAATGGCAGAGAAAAAGACGGAGAAAGATGTGCAGGTGATTAAGAAAAAGCCCCGTGGTGGAAACTCCCCTGTCATTGGTGATAACGGGCTTATGCTCGAAGCGGGAGATAATACGAAGATTATGAGTATCAATATAGCATTGTTTAATATGCAGGATATTGATATGAATGATGTAAATGCAGTCACTCAGAGATTGGGTGAATATTTTGCGTTGTATGAGAAAGCTGACTTGAAGCCGACTGTTGCAGGAATGGCTATTGCACTGAACGGAATGAGCAGACAGACATTGACGGCTATTGCACATGATAGACCGACTGGAAGTGCCGGATATAAGACAGCATTGCCGCGAGAGGTAGCCGACTCCATTAAAAAGGCGTATAAAATGTTGGAAAATATGTGGGAAACCTACATGAACAGTGGCAAAATTAACCCTGTTTCGGGTATCTTCCTCGGCAAGAACAACTACGGCTATCAAGACAAGACCGAATATGTGCTGACTCCCAATCAGCAGAACGACTCCGACTATGACGCAGAGGACATTCGACAGCGTTATCTCATCGACTCTGACAGCGACTCTCAGAGCGACTAACAACTCTCGACTCTCAAACGACTTTCGACTATCGACTATCACGCAGACCGCCCAAGCGGGAGCGCGGCTCACCTGCCGCCACCGTTGGGCGGTCTTTTTGCGCGGATTTTTTACGGATTTGTAGGGATTTTGCCCCGCTCCTATTAACACTTTACTGCAATAAAGCAAAATGCCCCGTTGCCGGACGGCGGCGCGGGGTGAATTTCGCTATATAATAAGTAGGATTTGGAATAATCCGAAAAAGATAAAAAATATTGAAAAAAGGGTTGACAATTCGGAAAAGCTGAATTATACTATAATCACAACAGGACAATAAACAACACAAACAAGATTATAGGAGGTTTACAAAATGCGAATTTACGAATTGACGCCGGGCGGCTATGACCGCGCAAAATCCTTTTACGGGAAAGCGAAAGTTATTGAAAAGGACGGGGAAACGCTTTTACAATCCTATGATACTACCGTTTGCAAGATTGATAAAAGCGGCGAATTTGTCCGAATGTGGGAGGGGTACAGCGCAACCACAATGCGCCATATCAACGCGTTTATTGAAATGTTCGGCATTTCGGGCGGCGGTAAAAAGTGGTGGGACGCGCTCCCGGTGGAGGAAAAGCCCCACGGCGGCGCGGATATGACCCCCGCCGAAAGTCTAAAAGCAATGTACGCAAGACGCGCCGCGAATTATTGAGGAGGTAAAGAAAATGAAATTCAAGACAACACAAAAGGCAATCAAGGAGAATTACAACACAATTATTTGTGTTTCCTATTGCGGTTTACAAAACCTTTTGAATTATACAAGCCCGGTCGCATACACCGAACGCCGGGAGGGGTGGGCGGCTGATATTTACGATATGGGCGGCGGGGTTGCTATTGTAACAGGTTATGCCCCGTTCGGAAATATTCGCCCGTCCTATGAATTGCGGGAACGATACGAAACGGACGCGGAAAAAATCCGCTATAATTATTCGCTTGCATGGGAGGAACAGCGGGAACAGCTTAAACAGCTTGCAAGGGCATTTATTGAGGAGGTAACACGCCATGAATAAACGGGAGTATTGCGAAAGCCGGGAAAGCGTTGCATATTATAGCGGCTTGAATGGGCTTGAAATTAAAGGCATTGAATACGGCATTGACGATTATATTTATTGTGTTTCCGGGGCGTGGGGCGGCGGTAAAGCGTTCCACCGTTGCAAGATACAGTATACCCGGAAAGGGGCAGCTTTTTTCCGGGTATACGGGCATAGGGTTCCACTTGATGAATGTATCAGAATGAGGGTTTAATTATGAATTACATTTTTAAGACAACGGCAACGATGAAAGAATACAATAATAAAAAATGGTGGATTGACGGCGATATTATTTCCGATATGCGTATAAATGCGGATAGCGTGGAAAATGCGCTTGAAATTTACCGGGAACGGGTGGGGGAAAAGCATTATATTAGCATTTCCCGAAATGCCATTAAAAACAAGTCGGAAATGTTCGTTGATACGCCGGACGGGGGCGCGAAACAAGTAGGATATGTTATCACGGGTAAAACGGAATTTGATAAAGGCGATTATACCGGGTATAGCACACAATATATTGATTTGTGGGTAACGGTTTTAACAGTTGTTGACACTGTATTTTAATTGGAGGTTTTACAATGAACATTGATAGCACTATGAAAGAATTAGCGGAATATATCCGCATGGGTGAGGAAATAGCCGCAAACATTGACGCATTGAAAGACGCGCTAAAACAGTACATGAGGGAAACAGGCGTTGACAGCTTGACGGGAACGGAACATAAAGCAAGTTATAAAGCGGTTGTTTCCTCCCGGATTGATACGACAGCACTAAAAAAGGACGCGCCCGAAATAGCCGCGAAATATACCCGTACAACGGAAAGCCGCCGCTTTACATTCGCATAGTATAGGAGGTTGAGAAAATGACGCTTATTTGTATCTTGCTTTTTCCGTTGGTGGTATTGGCTGAATTGCTAAAAATCAATAAATAACAGGCAAGCCCCGCTATTATTGGCGGGGCTTTTCCTATGCCCTATTATAGCCGCTGTAATGCGCGGCGCGTTCGGGAGTCCGTCAAGCCGTCCGGCGTTGCTGTCGTTTGGGTGTAGTTTATTGACAGGGGCGCGGGGCGCGTTCAATAGGGTTGTTTTTCGCACTTTTGGCGGTACTGTCACGGGCGCGAAATGCTATTGACAGCGGACGCGGGGCGGCTTGACGCTGTACCCCAGGAGGGGGAACGCGCCCCGCCGCCGTGCCGGGAGGGAGTACGGCGAGTAGCCGAAAATTTCAAAAAGAATAAAAAGGACTATAAATTATCTCTTTTGTATTGACATTCATCTTCTCTTGTGCTACACTAATCTCACAAACTAAAGGAGGACGCACTATGGTACGCAATAATATTGAACTCGATGTAAAGGTCAAATGTGTTGAACAGGGTGTGACACAACAGACCATTGCAGAAAAGATTGGGACTACGGGACAGTATGTCAACAGAATCGTCAAGAAGAAAGACGGGATTATGAACAAGACTTTCGTTGAAATCATGGAAGCTCTTGGGTACGACATCGAAATCACCTATATCCCAAAGGAAAAGTAAATCGGAGGTGAGTACATGAGGGTCGGTTATGTACGAGTCAGCACCGCAGAGCAAAATCCGGCGAGACAGGTGGAGCTTATGAAGTCCCTCGGTGTGGAGAAAGTCTTTCTCGACAAAATCAGTGGGAAGAATACGGACAGACCGCAGTTTAATGAAATGCTGTCGTTTCTCCGTGATGGCGATACTCTGTATGTGGAGTCATTCTCAAGGCTCTCCCGTAGCACCAAAGACCTGCTGAACACGGTGGGTGTCCTGTCTGCCCGTGGCGTTCAGCTTGTGTCGGACAAAGAGAAAGTGGACACCAACACCCCGCAAGGGCGGTTCATGCTGACGGTGTTTGCGGCGTTGTCGGAGTTGGAGCGGGAGAATATCCTTGAGCGTCAGCGCGAGGGCATTGAGATTGCCAAAGCGGCGGGAAAATACAAAGGGCGTAAGCCGATTGCCGTGACGGACAGATTTCTCGGTGCGGCTCGGAGTTGGCAGGAGGGTTCTCTCCCACTGAAAGACGCCATTGAGCAGTCGGGGCTGTCGGAGTCCACATTCTTTCGTAAGTGCAAACAGCAAGGGATAAGGAGGGTCGGTGTGTGAGAAAGCTGATTTTAGCATTGTGTATGGTCGTGATGGTATTCGCGTTAGTCGGTTGCGGTCAGAAAGAACCTGTCGCGGAAAAGACGGACGCTGAGAAGTTCGCAGAGGAAAACAGTATCTCGGTGGAACTGGCAGAGAACATTGAAAACGCCCTGTCGCAGACAGATGTTCCCTCCTCTCTGAATAAGCTCAATGATTGGGAACAGATTGAGGATTATGCGGACGGTCAACGGTACACGGGTTGGGTCTACTCCACCGCTCAAGATAAGTATTATTATATGGTGTTCTATGTAAGCGGTGATACCGTTGAGGGTATTCGAGACCAAAAGAACGGGCTTGAATATCTCTATCAAAATGAAAATTGACGATTACAAGAATTGGCGCATGATTGCGATTGAGGGTTTATCCTCGACCAGTCATGCGCTTTTCTTTTTGCAGGAGGTAAAAATGGAACAGCTACTTTCAAAAATTCTCGAAAAAATAAAAAAGGACGCTTACCTGTTTCGGACATGGGAAGACCTGCTCTATATGTGCAAGGAAGCTATGAAAACTGACATTTCGCTCGGCGTGAGGTATCTCAAGCTCCTCTCGGCTGAATGTGAGAGAGGTATCAGTGACCCGCTCACCTCGGAACAGGAGGTCAAGGAGCTATACGGATTGCACAAGCGGGTTCTCCTCGCCGCCGCGCCGTATGATTTTGACAGCTACCTGCTCTATGTGGAGTGGAACAGAGAACCGAAAAAGAAGTTTTACCCGCCGCGCCGCAAGGTACTGAAACAGGTGGTGGACGCGCTACAGGAACTTGCAGACGATAAACTTGACCTGCTTGCGGTCTCTCTCCCGCCCGGTAGCGGCAAGACCACTCTCGCTATCTTCTACCTCACTTGGCTCGGCGGGAAGATTCCCAACGAACCTATGTTGACAGGTTCTCACTCCAACTCGTTCGTGCGCGGTGTGTACGATGAGTGCTTGCGTATCTTTGACGCAAATGGTGATTACCTGTGGCACGATGTATTCCCCGATATACAGGTTTCTAACACGAACGCGAAAGATTGTCGTATCGACCTTGATAAGCGACAGCGTTTTGAAACATTGGAGTTTACCTCCATCGGCACGGGCAACGCGGGTCTATATCGTGCCGCCACCCTCCTCTATTGTGACGATTTGGTGTCGGGTATCGAGGTCGCGCTATCTAAGGAGCGGCTTGACAAGCTGTGGGAGACCTACACAACGGACTTGAGACAGCGTAAAATCGGAGACCACTGCAAGGAGCTTCATATTGCTACCCGATGGTCGGTACACGATGTTATTGGTCGATTGGAGCGGGAGTATGTAGACAGCGACAAGGCGAAATTCATTGTCGTACCTGCTATGGACGAAAACGATGAGTCCAATTTCGATTATGCTTATGGGGTCGGGTTCTCCACCCACTTCTACCGGGAACAGCGCAATATTATGGACGATGTTTCGTGGAGGGCATTGTATATGAACGAACCCATTGAGCGTGAGGGATTGGTCTACTCGCAGGACGAGCTACGCCGCTATTTCGAGCTTCCCAAAGAAGACCCGGACGCGATTATCGGTATCTGTGACACCAAAGATAAGGGTGCGGACTACGCATTTCTCCCTGTGGCGTATGTGTACGGGCAGGATTACTATATTGACGATTGCGTGTGTGACAACGGCTTGCCGAATGTTGTGGACGCTCGGCTGACGGAAATCCTTGTGCGCGATAAGGTCAAGTCCTGTCGCTTTGAGTCCAATTCCGCAGGTCGGCGCGTAGCTGAGAAGATACAGGAGGAAGTCCGAAAGAAAAACGGTATCACCCATATCACGACCAAGTTCACAACAGCGAACAAGGAAACGAAAATCATCGTCAACAGCGCATGGGTCAAGGAGCATTGTTTGTTCAAAGACGCTTCTCTCTATCAGCGGAAGTCTGACTATGGGAAAATGATGGATATGCTCTGCTCCTACACTGTCGCGGGTAAGAACAAGCACGATGATGTACCCGATGGAATGGCTATGCTTGCCGAATATGCACAGTCGTTGAGCGGTCAAAAAGTCGAGGTGTTCAAACGACCTTGGTAATTCACATTTTCCACATAGTTTTCCACATTTAATTCGCAAAAGAAGAACATGAACATTGACTTTTACGAATTGATATGCTATAATTATAAGTGTAGAAATAGATTGTTTTGAGTGGCGCATGATTGCGCGGGAACGAAAGTTCTCGGCGGTCGTGCGCCATTTTACATTTTCAGAGAGGAGGGACAAATGTGGGAAATGTAATCGACACTTCCAAGCCTGTTGCGGAAACTCGACAGATGTTTGGGCGCAGAGTTATCAAGAGTAGCATTACGGAAATCACCGATGAAAATGTCGTGGAAGTGTTACTCAAAGCATTGTCCATTCACGCTCTGAACCGCTCGGAGATTGATTATCTTTGGGAGTATTACAAGGGAAAGCAACCGATTCTGAACCGCACCAAGGAGGTTCGCCCGGAAATTTGCAATCGTATTGTGGAAAACCGTGCGAATGAAATCGTGTCCTTTAAGGTCGGGTATCTGTGTGGAGAACCGATTCAGTATGTCGGCAAGAGCGGCGAGGAGTCCGTTACGGCGGCGATTACCCGCTTGAATGAGCTGATGTTCGCGGAGGATAAAGCGTCTCAAGACCAAGAGATTGTAGAATGGCAGATGATTTGCGGAACGGCGTTCCGACTGGTTCTGCCGGACGCACGGGGCGAGGAAGATGAGTCCCCGTTCGAGCTGTATACGCTCGACCCGCGAGATACCTTTGTGGTGTACTCCAACGAAATCGGCAATAAGCCGCTTATGGCGGTGAAATACAGCAAGGACGATAACGAGATTACCCGCTACTCCATTTATACGGAGAACCGCTACTATCTCGTGGAGGACGGTATTCTGAAAGAGTCCACCCCTCATGCGCTGAACATGATTCCCATTTTCGAGTACCCGGCGAATAATGCTCGGCTTGGCTCGTTCGAGATTGTTCTCCCCCTCCTCGATACGATGAACAACATCACCTCCAACCGTATGGACGGTGTTGAGCAGGTGGTACAGGCGTTTATCAAGTTTATCAACTGTGACATCACCAAAGAGGAGTACGAGGAGTTTCTTACCCTCGGTGCAATTAAGGTGAAATCTGTGGACGGCGCGAACGCCGATGTGGGGGTTGTCACGACTGACCTCAATCAGACACAGACACAGACTTTGAAAGAGGATTGCTACAATTCCATTCTCACAATCTGCGGTATGCCGAACCGCAACGGCGGTAGCTCCACGAGCGACACTGGCGCGGCGGTACTTCTGCGAGACGGTTGGTCTCTCGCAGAAGCGAGAGCGAAAGACAGCGAAAATATGTTCAAAAAGGCTGAGAAGAAAATGCTCAAGCTCGTGTTGCGTATCTGCCGTGAGCTGAGTGATTTTGATATTGCCCTTAAGGACATCGAATTGCAGTTCACCCGCCGTAATTACGAGAACATTCAGAGTAAGTCACAGGTGCTTACCACCATGCTCGATAATCCGAAGATTCACCCGCTCCTCGCTTTCCAACATTCCGGCTTGTTTATCGACCCGGAACGCGCTTACGCAATGAGCGTGAAGTATTACGAGCAGGAACAGGCGAAAGTGATTGAGCAGAAACCTGTGGAAAATCCGAACCCCGATGAGGACGATAAATGATTTTAGGCGGCATTGACCGTTTGAGATAGTCAGAGAAGACTTTAATCGCAAATAGGTAGAGAAACCTTAAATCGCACCATAACGGGAGAGAACCCGTAAAAACGCAAGGAGGAATATTTTATGGCAAAGATTGATGTAAGTAAAATTGAGGGTTACGCCGAAATGTCCGCAGAGGATAAGCTCAAGGCTTTAGAAGCATTTGACATTCCCGACCCCGATTATTCCGGCTATGTGGATAAGAAGCTGTTTGATAAGACCGCTTCCGAACTGGCTGAGAAGAAAAAGGAACTGAGGGACAAGCTCTCTGAGGACGAAGCCGCCAAGCTGAAAGAAAAGGAGGAGCGTGATGAGCTTGAGGAAAAGTACAACAAGCTCCTGCGTGAGAGCGCGGTCTCCAAGAACAAGGCGAAATTGGTCGCGTTGGGCTATGAGGAAAGTTTGGCTGATGAGACAGCGGAAGCTATGGCAGACGGCAATTTGGAAAAGGTCTTTGCCAATCAGAAGAAGCACCTCACTTCCTTTGAAAAGAGGATTCGTGCGGAAGCTCTGAAAGATACTCCGAAGCCTACTCCCGATGGGGACAGCAAGACCATGACACTCAAGAAACTCCGGGAAATGAATCCTGCCGACAGGCTCAAGTTCTCGCAGGAACACCCGGAAGAATATAAGGAACTTTATACAGGAGGTAATGAGTAATGGCTCATAAGATTTACGATAATTTCTATCTGTCGAACGAGATTGAAGACCAGTTCAATTCTCACCTCGACCTACAGCAGTTCTGCACCGTGGATAACTCCCTCGTGGGTACTGCGGGTATGACGCGCAAAATCAACCGTTACAGTGCAAGCAACGCCACTCAGAAGTTGGCTATGGGCGCGGGTAACACCGAAAGCATTGAGGTCACTTATGCTCCGTTCGAGTATAAGATTCTGATGGCTCAGAACCGTTTCGAGTATTACGATGAGCAGGAAATGACCGACCCCATGCTCGTTCCCGTTGGTGTGCGTCACATGGGTACGGATATGTTCAACACCGTCAACGCTGACATTTTCGCAGAGTTCAACAAGGCAACGCAGGTCATTGTTGTTTCCGCACTCAACTTTGACGCTTTCGCGGACGCACAGGCTATGTATAACCTTGAGAACATCGAGGGCGTGAACTTCTTTGCGTTCGTCTCTCCGGCTGATGTGGCGGCTCTGCGTAAGGCTCTTGGTCTGAGCTTGCAGTATGTTGAGTCCTTTGTCCGTAGCGGTTATGTCGGTACGGTGGCGGGTGTCAACATCTATACCAAGAAAGACGCGGTTTCCGGCACTATCTGTACCGCTACCAAACAGGCGGTCACTCTGTTCAACAAAAAGGGTGTTGAGGTCGAGACTCCTCCTCGCGATTCCAGTGACGCGAACACTCGTAAGAACACTATTTTCAGCCGCAAGTATTATCTCCCCGCGCTGACGGACGAGCGTTACGCGGTCAAGATTGTTAAGGGTACTGCGGCGGTAAGCACCGATGCCACGGTTACGGCGGGTAAGACCTACTACACCAAGAGCGGTCTTGGCTATGTGGCGGTTGTTCCCGCAGAGGGTGATAGCCCGAAGACCAATGGTTGGTACGAAATCACTGCGGCGTAAGTTAGGAGGTGGACAACATGACTGATACTGAAAAACTGGCGGCTCTGAAAGCTATGGTCGGTGATTCTGACACGGACGAAGTGTTGTCCACCTACCTTAGATTGTCCGGCAGTAAAATTCTCGCAAAGGCGTACCCGTATGACGATACTGTGACCGAAGTTCCCGCCAAGTACGAGTACCTGCAAATCGAAATCGCCGCCTATATGCTCAACAAGCGTGGTGCGGAGGGGCAGACCTCTCACACCGAAAACGGCATTACGCGACAGTATGAGAACGCGGATATTCCCGCGTCCATGCTCAAGGCGGTCACTCCACATTGCGGGGTGATTCGATGAGGTGCATGAACCGAAATAAGGTGAAGTTCTACTACGCTCTCTACGAGGGCAGAGAACCTATCCTTAACGAACAAGGCAGGAAAACAGGTCAGTACAAGGTCATTCACGGTAATCCAATCGAGGAACACGCCAATATTTCAGCGGCAAAGGGCGAAACACAGACACGGCAGTTTGGTGAGAATGAGTCCTATGACAAGGTAATTGTAATGGATTTCATTACGCCGCCCATTGACGAGTATTCCGTCTTGTGGGTCGATACCTTACCGATACTCAATGCGGACGGTTCACTCAAGGTCAATGACGCAGGTGAGGTAATCACCCCTCACGATTATGTAGTGAAAAAGGTCGCAAAGAGTTTGAACAGCGTATCAATCGCCATAAGCAAGGTGACGGTCAGTGGGTAAAAAGATTATTCGATTTGGGCTGTCTGTGCGTGACATCGACAGGGCAATGCGAGAACTGGAACAGTATAAGCAGGATATTATCCGCAAAACCGACCTCTTGCGTGAGAAAGTTGCGGAGCGGCTTGCGGAACTGTCGAGAGACGGATTTGCGGGAGCTGTCGTGGACGATTTGCTTAAAGGCGGTCAACGCACTGCACAGGTCGATGTGAGTATCGACCAACGGAGCAATATCACGCTTGTCATTGCGCGGGGTGAAGACGCGGTTTGGGTCGAGTTCGGCGCAGGTGTTCATTACAACGGCTCGGCGGGTACTTCTCCTCACCCGAAAGGGTCAGAGTTGGGGTTCACCATCGGCGGCTACGGCAAGGGTATGGGTAAGAAAGATGTGTGGGGGTTCTATGAGGACGGTAAATTACGCTTGACTCACGGCGCACCCGCTACCATGCCAATGTATAACGCCGTAAAAACCGTTTGTGATGAAATCGCAGAAATAGCGAGGGAGGTGTTTCAATGATTGACATGGAAGACGATATTTTTGACGAAGTATCGGAAAAGGTTTATGCGGCGTTCGAGAAGAAATGCCCCGACCTGCTCATTATGAGCGAATATGTCAAGTCACCCTCCTCGTTTCCTTTTATCTCCATCGTTGAGATAGATAATGCCACATTCCGCAACTCTCAGACCACGGAGGGACACGAAAATCATGTGGCTGTGACCTACGAGGTTAATGTCTACTCTAATAAGACATCGGGTAAGAAAGCGGAGTGTAAGGAACTGGCGGCGTTCATTGACGAACAGCTCTTGGAACTGAACTTCACACGGATAATGCTCGAACCTGTACCAAACCAAGACGAAGCGACCATTTATCGTATGCTCGGACGCTACCGGGCAGTAATATCCAAAAATAAAACAATTTACAGGAGGTAAAAATCATGGCTATTTCCACCTATAAGATTTTTCTTATGAAGAAAGCAAGCACGGGCGATACCTATGAAAAGGTTATCGACATCAAGGATTTCCCCGACCTTGGCGGTGCGCCGGAAATGTTGGAGACCACTACCCTGTCTGACAAAATGCAGACCTATATTCCCGGTATTCAGTCTCTTGACGCGCTTGAGTTCACTGCGAACTACACCAAGGAGGACTTTACCAAGCTCAAGGCTCTTGAGGGCAAGGAGGAGTCCTACGCAGTGTGGTTCGGTGGCACTGAGAGCGGCGGCGTACTGACCCCCACTGGCTCTGACGGTAAGTTCGAGTTCAAGGGTCAGCTTTCCGCGTTCCCCGTTGGCGGCGGCGTGAATGAGGTCGTTGATATGACCGTCACTATCGCACCGTCTACCCCTATCACTGTGGCAGAGTAAAAGAAAATTTAGGAGGACAGAACAATGAGTAAACAGTTGACTTTCACTTTCGAGGATAAGGAATACACCCTCGAATACACCCGCAGAACCGTTGCAGAAATGGAAAAAAAGGGCTTTATCGCGTCCGAAATCACCGAAAAGCCCATGAGTACCCTCCCGGCACTGTTCGCAGGTGCGTTCCTTGCTCACCATCGTTTTGTGAAGCAGGACACCATCGACACAATCTATTCTAAGCTCACCAAGAAAGAGGAGCTTATCGGTAAGTTGGCAGAAATGTATAACGAGCCGATTATGACCCTCGTTGAAGAACCCGAAGAAAGCAAGGGAAACTTGAACTGGACAGCGACTTGGTGAGTGACCCGCTGTCCTCCACTGAGGGGAGTGGTGGTGTTACTGCCACTGCTCCCCTCCACTCTTACGGAGAGAAATTTGAGGAGCTTTTTCCGTATTACCTGTCTCTCGGCATGACCGAAGAACAGTATTGGGACAAAGATTGCCGACTGGTGATTTTTTATCGGAAAGCGGAAGAACTCCGAACGAGCAGAAAAAACCAAGAAATGTGGTTACAGGGTGCGTATTTCTACGAAGCTCTGTCCCGTGTGTCACCTCTGCTCCATGCTTTTGCCAAAAAGGGTACAAAACCTGCTCCGTACTTGGCAGAACCGTTTGCTATTACGGAAAAACAGGCTGAGTATCAGCAGGAAGAAAAGGACAAGAAAACCTATGATAAGGGCAAAGCACTTATCGAGGGCTTTATGGCGAAGCATAACAAGAAATTTGAAGGGAAGTGAGAACCGTGTCTACTACAATCGAACAGTTAGAACTTGAGGTACAATCGAGTGCTACCTCGGCAGTGGCACAATTAGACGCGCTTGCTTCTTCTTTGGGTAAAGTAAAATCCGCTACCAAAGGTGGAGTTGGTCTTACCGCTGTGGCAAAACAGCTTACTACGCTGAATACCGCACTGAATAGTATCAGCTCCACCAACGCGGATAATCTGAATAAGATGGCGCAGGGCTTACAGGCACTTTCCTCTTGCGGAAACCTCAAGCTCTCGTCTTCTGTAGCTAATCAGATTTCCAACCTTGGGACAGCGGTACGGTCTCTGAATGGGACTGATTTTTCCTCGCTCGGACGGCTTGCGGACGCGCTTACTCCGCTTTCCACAATCGGCAAGTCGAACCTCAACAGCTTTATCTCTCAGCTACAGCGATTGCCGCAAGCGGTACAGGGTCTTAACGGTGTGGACATCGGCGGGTTGGGAACGCAGATTTCTGAACTGGTATCTGCTCTTTCCCCACTTTCTCAGATGGGTAAGAACAACCTTACCTCGTTTGTGACTCAGCTTGGCAAAATCCCCGCTCTCATGCAGTCTCTAAAGACGGTAAACATCGGGGAACTTGCGTCACAGGTTCAACAGTTGGCAGACGCTTTCGCTCCTCTCGCTACGCAAATGCAAGCCATTTCGAGCGGGTTTGCGGCGTTTCCGGCGAGAATCCAAAAGCTGATTACCAGTACAAACAATCTGTCGAAGTCGAACGACAGAGCGTCCACAAGCTATGTGAACCTCGCCGCAAAAATCGGTATTGCTATCGTAGCAGTAAAAAAAGCGGCTTCCGTATTGGCAGGATTTATCAATAAGTCCAACCAGTATGTTGAAGATTTGAACCTGTTCACCGCGTCTATGGGCGAGTACGCAAGCGCGGCGCAGGAGTACGCAGAGCGTGTCAGTGAAATCGTTGGTATCGACCCCGCCGAATGGTTGCGAAACCAAGGTGTATTTATGACGATTACCAAGGGTTTCGGTGTGGTAAGCGATAGAGCGTACACGATGAGTCGAAACTTGACTCAGCTTGGATATGACATTTCCTCGTTCTTTAACATTCCGTTCGAGGAAGCGTTCCAAAAGTTACAGTCGGGTATCGCGGGTGAGCTTGAACCGCTCCGTAGACTCGGCTATGACCTGTCTGTGGCTCGTCTACAGCAGGAAGCATACACCCTCGGTATTGAGAAGAAAGTCTCGGCTATGACACAGGCTGAGAAAGCGGAGTTGCGTTACTACGCGATTATGACGCAGGTAACAACCGCGCAGGGCGATATGGCGAGAACGCTGAACGCTCCAGCAAACCAACTCCGCGTCCTGCAAGCACAGGTTACTCAGTGCGCCCGTGCAATCGGTAATATCTTTATTCCTGCTCTGAACGCTATCCTGCCGTATGCGATTGCCGTAGCAAAGGTTATTCGACTTATTGCGAACGCTATCGCAAGCCTGTTTGGGTTTGCTCTGCCGGAAATTGATTACAGCGGTATCGGCGCAACTGTCGGTGGAGTCGCTGACAGTACACAGGACATCGGAGACGGTCTTGGTGACGCTACCAAAAAGGCGAAAGAGCTGAAAAACGCTCTGCTCGGTATTGATGAACTGAACATCATCTCTCCTCCCGAAGATACAAGCGGGAGCGGTGCAGGTGGTATCGGTGACATCGGAGGTGGAGGTCTTGGCTTTGACCTGCCGACCTATGATTTCCTCGATGGCGCAATCAGCTCTAAGGTTGATGAGATTGTTCAGAAGATGAAAGAATGGCTCGGTCTGAACAAGGAAATCGACTCGTGGGCTGACCTGTTCGATACCCGTCTTGGAAAAATCCTGTTGACGGTGGGTGCTATCGGTGCGGGTCTTGCGGCGTGGAAAATCGCAAAGAGCGTTGCCGATTTCGTGAAATATATCACCTCGTTCAAGGGATTCGGCGCAGGTTGGGCGGGACTCGGCGCACTTGGGCTGTTGTCCGACCTTAATGAGTTCATCGGGTATTTCCAAGACTTCCTTGAGAACGGCGCAACATTCCAAAATGTTGTCGGTATGATTAGTGAGTTCACGGGTGCAATCGGTGACTGCTTGATTATCCTCGGCAATCTCAAGATTGGCGGTGCGCTCAAGGTCGTACAGGGTATTGGTGAGATTGCTGTTGCAATCAAGGACATTTCCGAAAGCGGTGTAAATTGGGAAAACGCCAATACCGCTATCAGAGGTCTCACCAACATTGCAATCGGTATCGGCGTGTTCACGGGCAACCTCAAAGTGGCGGCATGGGGACTGGCTATTCAAGGCTTCACCTCCATCATCACAGAGATTGGCGCGAATTGGGACGCTATCAAGCAAGGCGATTGGAGCGGCGTAGATAAGGTGACGCTGATTATCGGCGCACTGGAAGTCCTCGGCGGTCTCGCTATGGCATTAGATGTGTTCTCTAAGCTCAAGGAGGTCGCTACCATCGGTAAGGCTTCCGAAGCGGTCACGACCGTTGCAACGGCAACAGAAACTCTCGATACCACGGTCAGCACGAAGTTGTCCCCAAACCTCACCTCTCTCGCAAAGAACCTCGGCTTGGGTATCGTAATTGTCGCGGAAGTCGCGGCGGCGGCACTCCTCATCACGGGTGCAATCATTCTACTCGGTGAGGGATTAGCGCAGGTCGGTGAGTCGTGGCAACCTGTTATCAATAATGGCGGCACGGTCTTAGCGGCTATGGGTATTGGTATCGGTATCTTAGCGGTTGTCGGTATTGTGACTGCTTTGCTTGGTTCTGTCGGTACACCGCTCATCGTGAACATTGCTCTCGGTACTGCAATTCTCGCAGAGTTGGGTATCGCAACGGGGCTGTTTCTCGTGGAGATTTGGGCTATCGGTAAGGGCTTGGACGAAATCGGGCAAGCATGGCAACCTGTTCTTGACAACGGGGAAACCATTGCAACGGCTATCGGTCTCGGTACGGCTCTGCTTGTCGGTATCGGCGTAGTGACTGCCGCTCTTGGCGCGGCTACGGTTGCAAGTGCGGGTCTGCTCCCGTTGGCTATCGGTCTCGGTACGGCTTTGCTTGTCGAACTGGCGGCGGCGTTCATCATATTTACGGAGAGTCTGATAGCGGTAGCCAATGAGCTTGGTGACAACCTCGCTCCCGCGCTCGACAGACTCAATGACAAGTTCCCGACCCTTTCCACCAACATGAGCGAGTTCGTAGACTTTATGACGGATTTCGCAGGTGAGGTCGTTCGGTACACAGAGGTTTCGGCTATTGCCGGACTGAGCGCAACCATTGACACCATCATCGGTTGGTTTACGCAAGACCCTGTTGAGAAACTGGCAGACGATGTAGAGAACATTTACAACCAAACCACTACCCTCAACGAAAAGCTGAACTTGGCTGTACCCGAACTGAAAACGGCAATCGACCTGCTCAAGCAGTATAAGGGCTTCCTTACCGAAATGGAAACGCTCTGCAACAGTAATGTTGAGCTGTCCACGGGTATGTTCGTGAACATGAAAGAGGTCGGTCAGAAGCTCGTGACGGGATTTGTGGACGGTATCAAGTCCAAGTCCTCTGACTTCTCCAATGCGGCGAAAACACTGGTGGACGGGTTCAAGAACTCGCTGAACACCAACGCCGCAACCTGCAAGTCGAGCTTCATTTCTTGGGCTTCCAACCTCAAGAACTGGTTTACCTCCGCGTCCTTTGGTGCAATCAACCGAACAACATTCGGCAACTACGCCAAGGATATTGTGAGCGGTTTCAACAACGGTATCACCAATAACTACGCTACGGCTAAGAGTGGTATGGTATCGTTTGCGAATACCGTGAAGAACGCTTTTACGGAAATTGTCTCTTACAAGGTGTTCTATGACATTGCAAAAGATGTTATCAGCGGTTTCAACAACGGTATCAACGATTTCTACGATACGACTCGACCGTATATGCGGCGTTGGGCGAATGACGCGGCGGCGGCATACAAAGCGGCGTTGGACTCCAACTCCCCGTCCAAGCGGTTTATGCGTATCGGTGAGGACACTGTTCTCGGCTACAACCTCGGTATCGCCAACCTCGGCGGCACGACAAAGGGCGTTGTGACGGATTGGGCGAACTCGTTTACAAGCGTAAACCCGACCATGAGCTTTGCCGTAGACACCTCCGCTCTGAAATACTACAGCAGTGATTCGTTCGCACAGTCTGTTTCCGCTGATGTGGCGGCGCACAGCACGGTTACTGCAACGGGCTTCAAGGAGGGAATGGAGGAGTTCTACAGAGAGTATATCGAACCTACCCTGTCGCAGATGGCAGACGATATGCGTAGGCAAGCCGACAAGCAAGAACAGACCGTTGTTCAGATTGGCAACCGTGTTGTCAATGACGCGGTTACTACTCAGAAAAAAGCCAACGGCTATGTATTCGCACGATAAGGAGGGGTAAGAATGGCTTATTTGGCAATCAACGGTTATGAGCTACCTCCTCCGAAGCGAGGAGTACGCCCCACGGTGACTACCGTAGTGGACGCGGGTAGAAACGCCAACGGCTCAGTAGTCGGTCAGCGCGTGGGTCGAGACCAGTACAAGATTGACAGTCTTGAATGGTCTTGGCTCACCGCCGACCAATGGGCGCAGATATTAAATGTATTGAGTCACTTTTTCGTATATGTGACTTTCACTGACCCCGTGTCGAACTCCCTCAAGACTATCAAAATGTACTGTGGTGATAGAACCGCAGAACCTTATTGGGTCGATGAAAACGGGAAACCGACACACTACAGAAATTGCAAGGTAAATCTGATTGACTGCGGAGAGTAAGGAGGGGATTTTGTGCAAAAGGTTTCAAAAGCATATAAAGAGAGCATGAAATCCTCTCTCCGCGAGAGAGCGTATATTATGATTTCGTTCGGTCTGCTCAATCAAGAAGCACAGGCAAAAGCAAAGGTTGAGCAGGGTGATTTCACCTACTACTCCAACTCCGCAAATATCCTGTCCGAAAAGACCGATGATACCATCTACGCTACCCTTGAGGAGAATTTCACCAAAGTTGACGGGACGATGTTCTTCCTCCCACGGCAGAACGCTTCCAACGCTTACCTTGACACAGGCATTATCAGCGACAAGCTCCTTACGCAAGCACAGTTCGAGCTTACAATCAATCTCAATGTTCCCGCTACGGATTTCAAGGGTATTACTATCAATTTCGGTGAGAATTACCCTGTGAATTTCGATTTGGTGAGCAGTAGCGGACAGGTTGTCGAGTTTCGCAATAATACGGAGGGGCTGTTCAGCACCGAAGAAGTGTTGACAAATACGACCTCGGTGAAACTGGTCGTTTACAGTATGAAGAACCCCCATAGTCGGGTGCGTATCTACTCTATCCGATTCGGTTACGGTCTCGTGTACTACAATGACTCCGTAATGGCTTCTTCCCTTGAGAGCTATGTCTCGCCCATCGGGGCAGATGTGCCGCAGATTGATTTCTCCGTACAGCTCAAGAACTACGACCACTACTTTAATGTAGATAACCCGAAATCCGCTATCAACTTCCTTGAAACAGGACAGGAAATGGAAATCTACTACGGCTATCAGCTCCCTACGGGGGAGGTCGAATGGATTCGCGGAAACCGCCTGTTGTGTTCGGAGTGGGAGTCGGACGATTACACTGCCACTATCCGCTGTCAAGATGTATTCCGCAGTATGGACGCGGAGTTCTACAGAGGACTGTACCGCAGTGCAGGTAAGAGCTATTACGATTTGGCTCTTGAGGTACTGGCTGACGCGGGACTGACCGATTACTATATCGACCCGCAGTTGAAAAATCTGAAAAGCAAAAACCCCATTCCTCGCGTTCAGCACAAGGAAGCGTTGCAGATTATCGCAAACGCCTGTCGGTGTGTTCTATCACAAACCCGTATGGGCGGTATTCAGATTAAGTCCAACTTCATTCCCGAAGCGGCGGCAAGCGCAAATGCAGAAGCAACCTATTCCAATGTCGAAAAGATTATGGACGGTACTGCAAAAGACGAGTACGCCACCTTTGCTCAAAACTATACCACGGCAGACGGTAAGATGTTCTTTCTACCCCGCAATTTTGGAAACGCTACGCTGAATACAGGTTTTGTGTCAGCGGTGCAGTCTAAAGCGGACGGAACATTCACCACCAATCCCGTTGTCACGCTTACACAGGAAGTTGCCTGTATGTACTACGGTGTAAAACTGGTATTCGGACACTCGATTCCGGCAGCTTTTACAATCCGAACCTACAATGACGGGACGCTCGTAACGGAGTACGAAGTCGGGGCTGACGAAATCAGCAAGAACACGGTCATTCACACGGACTTTGATGATTTCGATGTTATGAAAATCGAGTTCACAAAGACCGCAGAACCCTATAGCCGTATCGTGCTGAATAATTTCAGCTTTGGTGATATTACGGATTTCACTATGACCCGCACAGATATGACCTCCTCTCCGAAAGCTATCAAGCAGGAGCTTGTCAAGGAGATAATCGTTCCTTGCTATAGCTATCAGACGGGCAATCAGCAAGAGAACCTTGTCAGTGAAGAAGTCACAGTCACAGCGGGTGATGTAGAAACCTTTTTCGTTGGCGAACCCTCCTACGGCTTTTCTGCCGCACTGGAAAATCAGTCTGGCGGCGTTTCCATCTTGGAGTCGGGAAACTACTATATCACGGTTAAATTTACAGTGACGGGTACTTACCGCTTGGAGATTTCCGGCTACCGCTACAAAATCGTGGAGCGTTATGCGACAAAAACGCTCAATAATCGAGGAAAAACAATCAAGTGGGAAAATCCTCTCATTTCCGATATGGGAATGGCGCAAGACCTCGCAGACTGGCTCGGTGACTATTACCAGTCCGGCATTGAGTATGAGTACGACACTCGCGGTAATCCCGAAATTGATGTGAACGATATTGTTTACCAAGAAAACGAGTTCCAGTCTGATATGAAAGTAAACATCTACCGTCACACCATCATTTTCAATCAGAGCTTTGCAGGTAAGGTCACGGCTCGTAGAACAGGAGGTTAGTTATGGCATGGACAACGCCTAAAACAGACTGGTACGGTGTCACAAACCCCTCCGATGGGGTGTATACGGGAGACAGGTTCAACGCGGTCGATTTCAACCGTATCAAGAACAACCTCACCTATCTGCGTGAGTTGGCTCTCAAGATGTACGATGAGTTCTCTATCGTCTCCCTCGGTGCTGACCGTACCTATTCGGATTACTTCTATGCTGATGAAATCAATCAGCTTGAGGAAAATCTGAAAACCATCAACAACAAAACTCTCAAGAGGTCGTATGGCAACCCTCCGACCTATGTAGCAAACGGTAACACAATGGATTTTGCAGAGCTGAATCGGTTGGAACGCGCCATACTTGACCTCTACGACAGACTCACCAATGAGTCTGAGGGGAGAAGAATGTTCACTTGGAATTTTGGAATGAGAGGAGGAGACCTGTAAATGTCTTGGGAACTGTTACCCGTAAATTATACGGACGCTGTGTGGAGCGGTCTAAAACGGTACAACACCATCACCAATGAGGACGGTACGGTATCGTTCCAAGATGTGACCGCTTACAGCAACAAAGAAAAGTCCTTTTTTGGTGCGAGAGACGCGAACCGTATGAACGAAGCTCTCAATACCCTTATGTCGATGGTAGAAAACGGTTCTGACCTGTACGAAGCGTTTCAGAACTATTTCACCACACAGAAAGGGCTTTTTGAGAACGAAGCGGACTCCAAGCAGGACGGTTTTACCGCGTATATTACTGCTTTGGAAGCGGAGGGGGATAATGTAATTAACTCCCTTAAAACTGATTATCGCACGGAAATGGACACCTTTGAGAGTCAGCAACAGGCACTATTCACGACTTGGTTCGAGTTCGTCAAGAGTCAGCTCGGAGAAGATGTTGCCGGAAATCTGCAAAATCAGATTACTGCTCTCGACACTAAAACGGACGGTTTTGACCCGCGCACAACTACTTTCTCTGCTGATGGAAAGACCATCACGGAAATCGACTCGGCAGGAAACAAGAAAATCGAAACCGTGTTCACTTCCGATACGGTTATCACGCAAAAGCTCTATAAGAAAGAGTCAAACGGAAGTTATTCCCTCGTAAACACTAAGACCATCACATTCAGTGCAGACGGTCTAAACATCACAGAGGAGGTAGTGTAAATGTCTTGGGCAGAAGCAAAATGGACTGTTGACAGTCTGTTGCAGAAAATCGGGCAAGCCCCGAACAACATGAGGAGCTTTATCGCATACTCGCTTTCCGCGACCAGTATCGGCTTGAAGTTCCAAGAACCCGCCGACAGCTATGACGCGAACAACAATCTGATTTGTTCTGTGGGCGGTGTAATGATTCGCATGAGCGATACTGGTTATCCTACAAAGCCCTCTGAGGGAACGCTCGTGGTAAACAACACCAATCTCGGCGCGTATGTCAACACACCCTTTACGGTGAGCGGACTCACCAAGGGTAAAAAGTATTATTTTTCCGCTTTCCCGTATTCCGTACAGGGCGTTTACAACCTGTCGAGCAATGCGGCAAACAGAGCGGACGCAACTCCCGCCGCAGGTGAAATCGCCAATGTCACCATTTCTATTGACGATGATTCCGCGTTTTCCAGTGTGGTAGTCACCTGTGTCGATGAAACGGAGTCTGCGTCTACGCAGTCGGCAACACTCACCAAAACGAAGAAAACAGCTTCCTTTGTCGTGCCTATCGGTCATACCTATCATATCGAGTACGGCGCGGAGGACGGGTACAGCAAGCCGGATAACACTACGCCGAAAGTTTCTGTGGCAGGTACGACCTCGAACTACACCGCAACCTACTACTACTTCACGGCTACGATTGCCGTTACCTACCCCGCAGGAGCAACCTGTACCTGTGAGTGTGGAAGCACAAAGTACACCGCCCCTAATACCTCCGGCAGTCACACTTTCCAAGTGCATAATGTCGGCACATGGATGGTAAAGGCGGTTTCCGGCTCTGATACAGACTCTAAGTCAGTATCTATCACTTCCTCCGGGCAGTCTCGTAGTGTGGAGCTGTCGTTCGTAAAAATCTACGGTATCAGCCGGGATATTACGGCTACCTCTCCCGCTTGGGCGAGAACGGATTCCGCTGTCGGCAAGACTGCTACCGCAACCGTAGGCACTACAGCAGGTTCAAGTGACTTCAACAACTGTTACCCTTGGAGCGGCATTGTCCGTGAAACCCTATCCACGGGAGATGTGATGGTGAAAATCCCTAAGTTTTGGTATCGCCGTTACCGTAGTGGAAATGTGGAATATCTCAAGATTGCGGATAAAGCCACGAGCGGGTTCACGCTTCACCCCGCGTTCAATCACGGCGGTGTGGCAAAGGATTATCTTTATGTGGGTGCTTATAAGACCACAAGCGGTAACAAGTCCGCTTCCGGCGTAAGCCCGTTGGTAAATCAGACGAGAGCAACCATGCGTTCCAACGCAAAAGCAAAGGGTACGGGTTGGGGCATTATTGACATTGCCGCGCTCTCTGCGATTCAGATGTTGATTCTCGTAGAATTTGCCAACAACAATGTGCAGTCTGTCATTGGGCGCGGCTACTGTGACAGTAACAGCTCTGCTCTCAGTACAGGCACTTGTAACAATGTCAGTGGTCTCACGGGCAGACCTGCCGGAACAGACGGCAAGGTTGATGTGGTTTGGCGCGGTATCGAGGGTCTGTGGGGTAATGTGTGGGAATGGGTCGATGGTGTCAACTGGAACAACGGCACTTACTATGTGTGCAACGACCCGTCCAAGTACGCAGACGATACCACTACGAACTACACCGCCCTCTCCTTTAAGGGAGCAACAAACTGGTCTTCCAGTTATATCACGCAGGAGGGTCTTGACACTGGCAGTAATCCTCATGTCATGCTCCCGTCTGCCGCAGGTAGCGGAAGCGAAACGACCTATGATTGTGACGCTTGTTGGTCTTCTACAGGTTGGCGCGTCTTCCTGCGCGGCGGTCTTTGGAGCGCTGGCTCGGGATGTGGTCTCTTTGCGGCTAGTTTGATCTATGGCTCGTCCGGCTCGAGCTCGAACTTTGGGTCGCGCCTGCTTTATATCCCCTCCTAAGGGGGTGCGGGGGATTTTCTCCCCCGCATAAGTGGGTCGATACAAAACAGATAGAACTTTATAAGGCGAACAGTAAAAGCGCGTCTTCCTGCACGGCGGTAATTGGAACAATGGCTCGAAATGTGGTCTCTTTACGGCTAATTTGAACAATGACTCGTCCAACTCGAACTCGAACATTGGGTCGCGCCTACTTTTGTTATACAGCACAAACCTATACAAGATACTGTCTCGCCGTACCCATTGGTAAAAAATAGTTTGGAGGGATAGGGTTAGTAAGTCTCTTGAAACCCCTATAAGAAACAAAAGCAATGAAAAGAATTGGCTTTCTACACGAACAGATAGTTTCAGAAGAAAATTGCAGACTGGCTATCATAAATGCCGCAAAGCATAAGAAAAAGCGCAGAAATGTTCAAAAAGTCATGGATAATTTGGACTTCTACGCGAAAGACCTGTCTGAGCGGTTGGTTCGTTTGGATTTCACCTCACCGTATCGGACTCGTATCATAAAGGACGGTCTGTCGGGGAAAGAGAGGGAGTTACAGATTCCTGCGTTCTATCCCGACCAATGCGCTCACCATGCTATTGTGCAGGTGCTACAGCCGCTCATTATGAAATCCTCCTATTATTGGAGCTGTGCCAATATCCCCAACAGAGGGATTGACCGCGCCGCAAAAGGAGTGGAACGAGCGACCATGCGAGACATCAAACACGCAAAATACTGTGTGAAGATGGACATTCACAAGTTCTATCCGTCAATCCCACACGACAAACTAAAATCCTTTTTAAGTCGGAAAATCAAGGACAAAAAGGCACTTGGTATTATCCATTTGGTAATCGACTCGTACCATAGCTCTCCCGGACACGGTATACCCATCGGGAATTATACCTCGCCGTGGCTTGCGGAGTTTTATCTACAGTCGTTGGATTATTTCATCAAGCAAACTCTCGGTATACGCTATTATGTCCGCTACGCCGATGATTTAGTCTTAATTGACAATAACAAACGGAAGCTCCGAAAAGCCATGTACGCGGTCATGGAGTTTGTAGGAAAACTCGGCTTGGAGATAAAGCACGATTACCAGTTATTTCGTATTCAACGAAACTGCAAGAGCAGAAAGCACCGTAGAGGGCGAAAGATTGACTTTGTAGGTCGCTGTTTCGGTATCAGAACCACGACCATACGGAAAAGACGCGCCCTTGCACTTATGCGACAAAGCCGCCACATTCGGAAAATTCAAAAGCGAAACGGAGTCGTATCGTTCCGTATGGCGGCGGGTTTCCTGTCACGGTGTTCCTGTTTCAAGCATACTGACTCGCTCGGTATGAAAAAGAAATATTACGATACAGTCAAAATCAGAAAATTAAAGGAGGTAGTCAGAAATGAGAGTAAAAGGAAATGTCTCTCCCGTAACCCTGTCGATGGAGTCTTACCTGCCGTTGGAGGGGTATGTAGAGGTCAGACTGCGTGAAAACATCAAAGAAGTCACTGACATTGACCCGCAGACGGAAACCTCTGTCACCATGTTCGAGTACGATGAGTACACTTTCCTCTTGAAAAACCGTGAGAGCTTGCAAGAGGACATCGAGAACAATCTCAGCGATTGGCTCATCACTGGCAGAACGCTTGAGGTCAACGAAAGCGCAAGTATCGTGCAGGACATGAAAGCCGCACTGGAAATTTTGGAGGTGAACAGATAATGGCACAGCTTTATATCGACAACGCGAAAAAGCTAAAGGTTCAGATTGACAATAATCAGAAAATTGTCGATACCGTGGAAGCGGCAGGTGGTATTGAAACCACTCTCACACAGTCTGACAAAATCGGCTTTGACTGGCTGAACTTCTATGTGAACAAGGTTTTGGTTCGACAGGAATACAAAGAGCAGGAAAATCCTGTTGGCACTGCCGATAACCCCTTTGTATGGGAAAAAAGCATGGCTCTTATCGCAAACGGGTTCTATGTCCATGATGGTGTCCGTAAGGTTTGGGTCGGCGAGACAGGCGTTACCGCCGCGTGGGACGATAGTAATTGGGAGGTCATGTAAATGTAAATCCTCACATTAAACGAAAGGAATTTAGCTAAATGGTTTCTGAAAGCACACTGATTATCAGCATTGTAGGGGCGGTCTTTGCAAGCACAGGCTTTTGGGCGTTCCTCACAAGTCTTATTCAAAGCAAAAAGTCTAAAGACAGCGCGGAGGGGCAAATGCTGAAAGGTCTTGGACACGACCGCATTTGCTATCTCGGTGAGTGTTATATTCAGCGCGGGTATATCACCAAAGACGAATATGAGAACCTGCATGATTATTTATACTTACCGTATAAAAAATTGGGTGGAAACGGTACTGCCGAAAAGATTATGAAAGAGGTTGACCGTCTCTCACTCAAAGACAAGGAGGATTGACCTATGGAAGAAAAGTCGTATTTCCAAACTCACGGCGAAGAAATCACGCCGGAAATGTTGGACGAACTGAGTAACGGGAAAGGAGAAGACGAAGATGAGTAACAGCCCTCTCGTAAACTACACGCGGATTTCCCCCAATAAGACAAGTCCGCGCAGAAACAAAATCGACACTATCACCATTCACTGTGTCGTGGGGCAGTGTTCCGTGGAAACGCTCGGCAATATTTTTGCACCGACCTCCCGACAGGCAAGCTCCAACTACGGTGTTGGTGCAGACGGTAAAATCGGTATGTATGTCGAGGAAAAAGACCGCTCTTGGTGTACCTCAAGCGCGGCAAACGACAACCGCGCTATCACCATCGAGGTCGCAAGCGATACCAAACACCCTTACGCGGTGAATGACAAGGCGTATGCCGCAATGCTCGACCTTGTAACCGATATTTGCCGCCGTAACGGTATCAAAAAGCTCGTATGGAGTACGGACAAGAACAAGCGCATGAATCACCTTGACGGTTGCAATATGACCGTTCACCGCGATTATGCGAACAAATCCTGTCCCGGCGATTATCTGTATAATCGTCATGGCGAAATCGCGGCAGAGGTCAACAGGCGGCTCGGTGCGGCAGTTGATACTCCGACTGAGGACAAGCCTACTACCAGTTCTGTCAAGGCGGGAGATACCGTTAAAATCTCCTCCACGGCTACTTACTACGGCGGTAAGGCAATTCCCGTTTGGGTGAAAGCAAAGAACTGGATTGTCCGCGAGGTCAGCGGTGACAGAGCGATTATCGACAAGTCTGTGGACGGGAAGAACGCGATTTGCAGTCCTATCAACACGAAGTTCTTGAGTGTCGTTTCTGCCGCTTCTACGCCCTCTCAGAGCGCGTGGACACCGCAGGTAGGTGATTATGTCTCGTTCACTGGAAAAACGCACTACGCAAGCTCCAACGGTGATAGAGCGGTGTCCTGCAAGGGTGGTAAGGCGAAAATCACACAAATCTATGCAAAGGGCAAGCACCCTTATCATCTTGTCCATGTCGATGGTGAGTCTACGGTCTACGGTTGGGTTGACCGCAATACTTTCACCAAAGCGTAAAGGAGGTTGACGGTATGCGGAGGGTAAAGAAAAAGCCACCGAAAGAATTTTCAAAGAAAATTCTTATCGTGGCAGGAATTATCAATGCAGTCGTTATCGTCTTTACGATGGTAATGATTTGGCGTACTCTCGACCTTTCTCCGCTTGCCTACCTTATACCGTCAGTAGCCGCCGAAGTTGCCACGGGTACGGGATTTTATTACTCAAAAGCAAAGGTCGAGAATCGTATAAAATTGATGAGACAAAACAAAGTCACACCAAACGAAACACATTTTTCTGAAAATTACTGAGGAGGTATCACCATGACTGACATTACCAATGTTGTTTCCGCTGTTATCACCCTGCTCGTAGCAGTCATTACCACTTTCCTTATCCCTTATCTGAAAGAGAAAGTGGACGCTGAGAAGTTCGAGAAAATCAAGGCGTGGACGAAAGTTGCGGTCGAAGCCGCAGAAATGATTTACAACGGTGCGGGTCGCGGCGCGGAGAAGAAAGCCTATGTACTGGAATACTTGAACAGCAAGGGTTATAAGCTCGACTCCGACACCATTGACAAGCTGATTGAGTCCGCTGTCCTTGAACTGAAAAAGAGCTGATTTAACCCCGTTCAAGTAGTTAAAGTAGTGGAAAATCCGTTTTTGCGTGTAACTTCCTCTAAGTACGCGTGTATTAGGCGAAAGTTTACGCAAAAACCGAAAAACAACTACTTTAACTACTTCATCTCGTCCCGTGGCAAAGAAAAAGAACGCCGATTCAATCAGCGTTCTCTATCCTATAAACAAATCCAAAGGTGTGTTTGATGAAGAACACAGAGTTCGGATTTGCACTATTTGGTGGAGCTGAGGGGAATCGAACCCCTGTCCGAAAGCAACTTGACTGGACTTTCTCCGGGCGCAGTCTGTTATTTACATTCCCTCGGCGCGGCGGGAGCAGACACTCTCCGCGCCTTGGTAGCTTCATGATGCATGACGCAGGCAAAGCTTACTGCGTTCACGGACGCCACTAGATCACGCCCAAGCCCGGCTCGTGGCCCTTCCGGGGAGGACGGGCTGCCTAATTAGGCAGCCTGAGCAACGTAAGTGTTGTCAGTTAATTTAGAAAAATTGCCCGTTTTATGGAGGCCAGGCGCCTCCGCCCGCTTATCCAGCCTCACTGCCCCCGTCGAAACCAGTGCAGCCCCATATGGCAGCGGAAAACCGCTGCGGATCGCTGGAAAACTCTAAATTAGACTCTCGTTGCTTTTATCATCCACTTCATGGGCAGGAGTTTTGCCACGAAGCGATAGAATTTATTAAATGCCGTCGGCGTGTAGAACGTCCGGCCCTTTTTTGCTGCCCGGATCGTCCCGGCGACGACCTTTACCGGGTCACACCATGGAATATTGCCGAACAGGTCATGGTCGCCCGCAGCGTCGAAGAATTCAGTCTTCATCGGGCCGGGGCAGACAGCCGTAACGGAAATGCCCTTGGGGCGCAGCTCGTCGGCGATGCCGCCGGTAAAGGCGGAGACATACGCCTTGGAGGCGCTGTAGACCGTCATGCGGGGCGTGGGGCAGAAGGCCGCGATGGACGAGACGTTGATGATCTTCGCGCCGCGCGTCATAAACGGCACGACAGCCTGCGTGACCATGGTCAGCGCGCGGACATTGAGGTCGACCACGCGCATGACGTCTGCCGGCGACGCGCTTGAGCCGATATTGCCCGTCGTGCCGCAGCCCGCGTTGTTGACGAGCACGCGCACATCGGCCTTCTGCTCGGCCAGCTTTTCGCCGAGATAGCGGAAGCTTTTGGGGTCGAGCAGGTTCAGACCCATGCAGACGAACTTCTTTTCCGGGAACTGCTGGGCCAGCTCTTCGAGCTTGCCCACGCGGCGGGCGATGAGCCAGAATTCCTCGATCTCCGGGAATTCCCGCACAAGCTGACGCGTGAACTCCGCGCCGAGTCCGGCGGACGCGCCGGTAATGACGGCTGCGGTCATCCGCGTCCGTAGGGGTCGCGGAGTTTGTCGGGCTCGGGGTATTCCTCTCCCCTGGTGTCGACGCGGATAGAGGCGATCTTCTGCTCGGTGAGCGGGCGGTCGTTCCCGTCGGTCTTCACAGCGGCGATCTTGTCGACGACATCCATGCCCTCGAGCACCTTGCCAAACGCGGCGTACTGGCCGTCCAGAAATTCGCCGTCCTCATGCATGATGAAGAACTGGCTGCCCGCGGAGTTGGCTGCCTGCGCGCGGGCCATAGAAAGAACACCGCGCTTGTGGCTGAGGTTGTTCTTCACGCCGTTGAGCTTGAACTCGCCCTTGATGCAGTAGCCGGGGCCGCCGGTGCCGGTGCCCTTGGGGCAGCCGCCCTGGATCATGAAGCCGGAAATAACGCGGTGGAAGATCAGGCCGTCGTAAAAGCCCTTGTTGGCAAGGGAGATCATGTTGCGGACGCTCTGCGGCGCTTTGTCGGGGTAGAGCTCGCAGACGATCTTGCCGCCGTCTGCCATTGTGAGGGTCATAATGGGATTTTCCATGGGATTACCGTCCTTTCATTGCGCGGTCGATCTGGCGCTTGGCGTCCTTCTTTGCGGCGTCGTCACGCTTGTCGTAGAGCTTTTTGCCCCTTGCAAGCGCAACCTCGACCTTGACGAGACTGCCGCGGAAATAAACGCTCAGCGGGATCAGCGCATATCCGTCCTGCTTCACCTTGCCGTACAGCCGCATGATCTCACGCTTGTGCATGAGCAGCCTGCGCGGGCGAAGCGGATCCTTGTTGAAGATATTGCCCTGCTCGTAGGGCGCGATGTGCATCTGCCGGATGAAAAGCTGGCCATCCTTGATCTGACACCAGGCTTCCTTCAGGCTGAGCGTGCCGAGGCGGATGGATTTGACCTCGGTTCCGGTGAGTTCGATGCCGGCCTCGAATTTTTCATCAATAAAATACTCATGGAACGCTTTCTGGTTCCGCGCGGCGATCTTCACGCCCTCCGCCATGGAACACACCTCCCTCCGGCAATCATACGATGTGTATTATATGTCAATTATATCAGCCATGTCAAGCGTTTTCCGGTACTGCGTGTACCGGACGACACGGTTCAGCAGATATTGTTGAAATGCGCGGCACTGCTGTGCAGTAAGGTCCCGGTTCGCCATGATGACAAGCGGGACGATAGGGCCGCCGCCCTGAAACGGGAGCTGCACGTGCCGGTACGGCTGTGCCCGCAGGCCGTTTCGCTCGTAAAAATGCTTGCGGCGGCAGGTAATCTCATCGTCCGGCGGTTCGATCTCCAGAATCAAAGGCTTGTCCTGCGTCAGCAGCTGCCGGAGAATCGTGCTGCCAGTCCCGTGGCCGCGCAGAGACGGCTGAACAGCAAAATGCTCAAGATAGCAGAAGTCCTCTGTCTCCCATAAAAACACATCCGCCAGCAGCTTTCCGTCCTCGACTGCGCCAAGCGGGAAAAAGTCCGCGTCCTGCAAGGCGCGCAGGTGGTCTCCCCGCGTGCGCCGCTCGTTGGGCGGGAAACTGGCTTCGTAAAGGGTAAACGACGCTTCAAACAGCGGATGGGAAGCGCCGATGCGTTCAAAGTTCATATCTGATAAAAGTCTGCGACCAGCTGCCGGTCGTACAGCACGCGGGCGCGGAGCGCCTCGATGCTCTCAAAGCGCATTTCGCCGCGCAGATGCTCCTCCAGCCAGATTGCAAGTTCCTTTCCATATAGATTGCCGGAGAAGCCGATCAGATTGGCCTCCAGCACCGGCGCAGACAGCGCGCCGAGCGTCGGATGGACGCCGATGTTGACGCAGGCGGGATAGCGCCTGCCGTCAAGCTCCGCCTCCGCGCGGTAGACGCCGAAGGCCGGGACGAGCACATCCGGGGAAAACGGCAGATTCGCCGTTGGGAAGCCAAGTCCGGCTCCCCTGCCCGCGCCCTTCTGCACGGTGCCGGTCACAAGCTGGCCGTGGCCGAGCAGACGCGCGGCGCTTTTACAATCGCCGGAACGCAGAAGCGCGCGGATGGCCGTTGAGCTGACGCACTGCCCGTCCAGCTGAATTTCCGGGATCACGTCGCAGCCGACGCCGAGCGCGCGGCATTTTTCGCGCAGCCGGTCGGGATTCCCCTGTCCCCGGTCGCCGAAATGGAAATCGTGCCCGCAGACCACATGGCGGGCGCGCAGCTGCCGGACGAGATAGTCCTCGATGAAGACCTCCCACGGCATATGCATCATCGCCTCGTCAAAGTGCGCGAAAATGACCTCTTCAATGCCGCAGAGCCTGCGCATGAGAAGCTCACGCTCGGCCATGGTATTGAGAAGCGGCACGGCCGTTCCAAACACAAGCGTATCCGGATGCGTGTCAAAGCTCATGGCCGCCGGGGTAAGGCTAAGCTCCCGCGCACGCTCGCGCGTTTTATTCAGAAGCGCGGCATGGCCCAGATGGATGCCGTCAAAAAAGCCGAGGGCCAGAACGCGGTCATGTTGCAAGTGTGTTCACCTCGAAAAAGCTCTTGATGGTGGTAAGCAGCCCGTTTTCCACGCGGCCAAGCAGCAGAAACTCGCCGTCCTCGGCGTAGACGCGATAGGTTCCGGACCGGAACTGCCAGTCCCTGACCTGTGCGCCGTTTTTGAGCTTTGCAGCCTGTCCCAGTGTGACGATGAGCGGCGGATGTACCGAAAAAACCGCGTCGACGGGCATGAGAAGTTCCTGCGGATCGTGTTCTGCCGCAAAATCCAGCACCTGCTGCATCGTGACGGCCTGCGAAAGCGTAAAGCTTCCGGCCCGTGTCCGGCGCAGGGACGACATACAGCCGCCGCAGCCGAGCACGCTGCCCAGATCGTGGCAGAGCGTGCGCACATACGTCCCCTTGGAGCAGCGGACGCGGATGGTAAACTCCGTCCCCTCCCCTTCCAGCAGCTCCAGCTCGTGGATGGTGATGCTGCGGGGCTTCCGCTCGACCTCTTTGCCCCTGCGGGCCAGCTCATAGAGCTTCTGGCCGCCGATTTTAATGGCGGAATACATGGGCGGGATCTGCTCGATGGGGCCGAGGAAGCGCTGGAGCGCGGCCTGCACATCCTCCCGCGTGACGGTCACGGGATGCGTTTCGAGGACAGTCCCGCTCGTGTCCTGCGTGTCGGTCACAACGCCGAGGCAAAGGCCTGCGATGTATTCCTTTTCCGCTGATTCCAGAAATTCCGCCGCCCTTGTCGCGCGGCCGATAAAAATGGGCAGAACGCCGGTTGCCATCGGGTCGAGCGTGCCGCCGTGGCCGACGCGGCGTTCATGAAATACGCCGCGCAGCTTGGCCGCCACATCCTGACTCGTCCAACCGGCGCTCTTGTCGATCACAAGGATTCCGTTTGCCATAGGTTCTCCTCAAAGCTTCACGCCGCTGTCGCGCAGCGCCTGCAAAATGGCTGCTTTCGCGCCCTCGACGCCGCCGGGGACGCTGGCTCCCGCCGCAGCGGCATGGCCGCCGCCGCCGAGCAGACCGCAGATCTTCGCCGCGTCATACGGCGCTTCGGTGCGCAGGCTGATCTTGCCGAGGCCGTCCTCGACCTCGCGGATCATGACGCCGATCCGCACGCCCTCAATGCTGCGGGCGAAGCCGGAGATCGAGTCCAGATCGTCCTCCGTGGCGGAGAATTCCGCAAGCAGACGCTTGGGCATGACGCACACGCCGACCGTTCCGTCTGCGTAAAACTCCATCGTCTCCGTCAGCTTTGCCTCCATCCGGAGGCGGGAAAAGCTCTTGGTATCGAAAAAGAGCTTGTTGATGGGATACACGTCCGCGCCCGCCTCGATCAGCGCAGCGGCCGTGCGGTGGGTATTGGACGTGGTGTTGGAAAACTTGAAACAGCCCGTGTCCGTCGAGATCGCCACATACAGGCACTCCGCGATCCGTTTTGTAACGGTCACGCCAAGCTCCAGCAGGATCGCGTGGATGATCTCGCCGCAGGCGGCCTTGTCCGCCTCGACGAGCTTCGGGCAGGCAAGGGAATTGCTGCCGTGATGGTCGACCGCGCAGACGGGCGTGAGGCCCATGCGCACCGCGTCGAAGGACAAAAGGCCCTCGGACGCGATATCCGCCGAAATGACGGTCGCGCCTGCGGGCAGCGCCTCGCAGACAAGCCCGTCCAGGAACGGATCGAAGCGGGGCGTGAACTGCTCGTTCGTCAGGACAAACGCCGTCTTGCCCAGCTGCCGCAGGCCGAGGCACAGCGCGCCTGCGCTGCCGATGGTGTCGCCGTCCGGGCGGCGGTGGGTCAGGATGACAAAGTTGTCATGTGCGCGCGCAAACGCGCAGAACTCAGCCCTCGTCATTGGCCTTCTCCGCCTCCCGCGCAGCCTCCTGCCGTTCGAGCTTCTCGAGAAGATCGAACATGTGCGCGCCGTATTTGAGAGAATCGTCGAGCGTGAAGACGAGTTCCGGCGTATAGCGCAGCTGTAACCGGCTGCCGAGTTCGCGCCGCAGCCAGCCGCCCGCGGACTTCAGGCCGCGCAGCGCGTCCTGCGACCGGGCCTCTTCCAGCACACTCACATAAATTTTACTGTAGCGCAGATCGGGCGTGGTGTCCACGCGCGTGATGGAGATCATGGTCTGCACCCGCGGGTCCTTCAGCGAGCGGATCAGCTCCGCCAGCTCCCGCTGGATCTCCTCGTTGATCCGGCCAATTCGGTTGGAAGCCATAGTACCTCCTTGTAAACAATCAGGTTGGCCAGCGCCGATTTTCCGGCGCTGACCATACCGTCCTTACTCCTTGATCTGCTCCATAACGAAGCATTCAAAAATGTCGCCTTCCTTAATGTCGTTGAACTTCTCGATCGACATACCGCATTCGTAACCGGCCGCGACCTCCTTGACCGCGTCCTTGAAGCGCTGCAGGGAGCCGAGCTTGCCCTCATGGATGACGATATTGTCGCGCAGAACGCGGACAGACGCGTCGCGCGTGATCTTGCCGTCCTTGACGTAGCAGCCCGCGATGGTGCCGATGGCGGAGACCTTATAGGTCTGACGGACCTCGGCGTGGCCGATGATGGCCTCGCGGAACTTGGGCGCAAGCATACCCTTCATGGCGTCGGTGATCTCGTTGATGGCATCATAAATGACGCGGTACATCCGCATATCGACCTTGTCGCGCTTCGCGGCGGCCTGCGCCAGCTCGTTCGGGCGGACGTTGAAGCCGATGACGATGGCGTTGGACGTGGAGGCCAGCAGAATATCGGACTCGTTGATCGCGCCGACGCCCGCGTGGATGACGCGCACGCGCACCTCGTCGTTCGACAGCTTTTCGAGCGAGGCCTTTACCGCCTCGGCCGAACCCTGCACGTCTGCCTTGACGATGAGGTTCAGCTCCTTCATTTCGCCCTCCTGCAGCTTGGAGAAGAGGCTTTCGAGCGTGACCTTCTGGTTGAGCTTGTTGGCGTCGTCCTTGATCTTCTGCTTACGCTGCTCGACCAGCTGACGCGCCATGCGCTCGTCGGAAACGACGCTGAACTCGTCGCCGGGAGACGGGACCTCAGCAAGACCGGTGATCTCGACCGGAACGGACGGGCCTGCCTCCTTGACCTGCGCGCCCTTGTCGTTCGTCATGACACGCACGCGGCCCACAGCCGTGCCCGCAATGATAAGGTCGGACTGACGCAGCGTGCCGTTCTGGACAAGCAGCGTTGCGATCGGGCCGCGGTTCTTATCCAGACGCGCTTCAAGAACGCAGCCCTTGCCCGCACGGTTCGGGTTGGCCTTGAGTTCTTCCATCTCAGCGGTCAGAATGACCGTCTCAAGCAGTTCGTCGATGCCTGCGCCCGTCTTGGCAGAGATCTTACAAACCTCTGTTTCGCCGCCCCATTCTGCCGGGGTCAGACCGTGCTCGGTCAGCTGGGTCAGGATGCGGTCGGGGTTCGCACCGTGCTTATCCATCTTGTTGACGGCCACGATGATGGGGATCTGAGCGGCCTTGGCATGGTTGATGGCCTCGATGGTCTGCGGCATGATGCCGTCGTCAGCGGCGACGACAAGAATGGCGATATCGGTGCACATCGCGCCGCGCGCACGCATCTCGGTAAAGGCCGCGTGGCCCGGGGTGTCGAGGAAGGTGATGGGCTGGCCGTTGATTTCAACGGTATACGCGCCGATGTGCTGCGTGATGCCGCCAGCCTCTCCGGCCGCGACCTTCGCGTGGCGGATATAGTCGAGCAGGCTCGTCTTGCCGTGGTCGACGTGGCCCATGACGACCACGACCGGCGGACGGGTGACAAGCTCGTCTGCGGTGTCCTGATGGTCGTCGAACAGACGCTCTTCGATGGTGACGATGACCTCGTGCTCGACCTTGCAGCCAAGCTCGGTGGCGACGAACTCCGCCGTGTCAAAGTCGATGGTCTGGTTGACCGTGGCCATGACGCCGTTTTTCAGCAGGCACTTGATGACCTCGGCCACCGTCTTTTTCATGCGGGAGGCCAGCTCGCCGACGGTGATCTCGTCGGGGATCTTGACGACCAGCTGCGCCTTCTTGGCAATTTCAAGCTGGAGGCGGCGCATTTTCTCCTGCTCCTCGGAGCGGGACTTTGTGCCGAAGCGCTTGGCCTGCTGCTGCTTTTTATTCTTGCTGCCGATCTTCTGCTTGCCGCTGGAATAATTCTGCACGCGGTCGGAGACGAGCGAATCGACGCGGTCATCATAACGGTCGGCATTGACCGTGACGGCGCTGGTGTCGATGACGCGGCGCTCGCGCTTGCGCTCGGGCTGCGGCTGCTTGGCGGCAGGCTGGGCAGCAGTCTGCTGCGGGCGCGGCTGGTTCTGGCCGCCCTGCGGCTGCGCCGGGCGCTGGCCGTTCTGCTGCGGACGCGGCGCATTCCCCTGCTGCTGCGGGCGCGGCTGGCTCTGACCGCCCTGCGGACGCGGCTGGTTCCCGGCCTGCGCGGTCTGCGCGGGTGCGGCGGGCTTTGCCTGCTGTGCGGGCGCGGGAGCGGGCGCTTCCTTCTTCTGCGCAGCTGCGGCAAAGACCTGCTCGATCGAATCGATCTGGTTCTGCTGCGTGATATAGTCAAAAATCACGTTCAGCTGGTCTTCCGTCAAATTCTGGGAGCTGCTTTTCGGCTTTTCATAGAACTTCCCGACGATCTCGATCAGCTTCTTGGCCGGCATCGCAAAATCGTCCGCGACATCCTTGATCTTCTGTTTCACTTCAATACTCAATACAGCCACCTCCAGTTATTTCTTCCCTGTTTTGACATTCTTTCTGTGCGCCTGCGCCTCCTGCCGGCGCTTCAGGACGCGCTGCGTCTGCACGGTCAGCTGGGTCAGGATCTCATCGTGTTCCGGATCGCCCAGTGCCTCAAGAAACGATTTTGCAAACGCGGGATCGGTAAACGCGCACAGCGCGCAGGCATTGCAGCCCAGTCCGTTCCCCAGCTCGTCTTTGGTGTACGGCGCGCAGATATACGGGCATTTGCTGCCCGAAACAAAGGAGCGTGCCCGGCGGAAGGTATGGTCGCCGGCGTCCTTTGCTACCAATAGAAGCTTCGCCTTGCCGCTGCGGCAGACGATGCCGACCGGCTCCTCGCCGATCTCCAGAAGCCGTGCGCGGCGGGCAAGGCCCAGCAGGCGCAGCGCCTTTTGCTGCTGGTCAGTCATGATCGCCCGCCTCCATTCTCAAAAGGAGCTGATCGTAGATCTCCTGCGGGATCTGGCAGTCAAGCCCCCGCTCGAGCGCCCTGGACTTGATCGCCCGCCTGAGGCATTCGGCCTGCGGGCAGACATATGCGCCGCGGCCGGGAGCCTTGCCCCGGAAATCGAGAGAAATCTCCCCTTCCGGGCTTCTGACCACGCGGACCAGTTCTTTTTTCGCCTTCATTTCCCGGCAGCCAACGCATTGGCGCATGGGAATTTTTTTCTGCATATGCGCGCCTCCTTTTCAGAAGCAGGCTTACGCCTGCGGCTCGGCATCTTCCGGCGCTTCGTCCGGCTGCGCGTCGATCGCTTCGAGCTCCTGCTCCTGCGAGGCGGGCTTGATGTCGATCTTGTAGCCGGTCAGGCGGGCGGCGAGACGGGCGTTCTGGCCCTCCTTGCCGATGGCGAGCGACAGCTGATCGTCCGGGACGATCACGCGGCAGGCCTTCGCGCTGCCGGGCAGGAGCGTCACGGATTTGACATCCGCCGGGGAAAGCGCCGCGGCGACGAACTTCGCCGGGTCCTCCGACCAGACGATGATGTCCATCTTTTCGCCGTGCAGCTCGTTCACGACCGCGCCGACTCTTGCGCCGCGCGTGCCGACGCAGGCGCCGACCGGATCGATGCCGTCCTGCGAGGCGTAGACGGCCAGCTTCGTGCGGGAGCCTGCCTCGCGGGCGATGGACTTGATCTCAACAAGGCCGGAGGCGATCTCCGGAACCTCAAGCTCGAACAGGCGCTTGACAAGGCCGGGGTGCGTCCGGGATACAATGACCTGCGGGCCTTTTGTCGAGCGGCGGACCTCCACGACATAGACGCGGATGAGGTCGCCCTCGTGGTAATACTCCGTGCGGACCTGCTCGGATGCGGAGAGCATGGCGTCGGTCTTGTCGTTGCCGCCGCCGATGCGGATGGTCATGTCGTTGGTCGCAGGCTCGATGCGCAGCACCGTGCCGGTGAGGATCTCATGCTCCTTGGACGAGAAGGTGTCGAAGACCATGCCGCGCTCTGCTTCGCGGATGCCCTGGATGATGACCTGCTTGGCCGTCTGCGCGGCGATGCGGCCGAAGTCCTTTGTCTGCACGTCGACATTGACAAGGTCGCCCAGCTGCGCGGTCTTGCTGATTCTGCGGGCCGCGTCGAGCGTAATTTCCGTGGCGGGGGTGATGACGTCGTCGACGACCTCCTTCTGCACGTACATATGCATATCGTTGTCCTTGACCTCGACGAAGACGTTGTCGGTGTAGCCGTCCTTGTCCTTTTTGTATGCAGCGACGAGAGCCTGCGTGATCTTCTCGACCATGTAGCTCTGCGGGATCCCGCGTTCTTTTTCAAGCTGCGCAAGCGCTGCAAAAATTTCGGCATTCATAGTTTTCTAAATTCCTCCCTTTAAAACTCGACGTGAAGCCGCACCTGCGCGACCTCGTTTTTCTGGAATGTATATGTGGTTCCTGCGGTGTCGATGGTCACGGCGCCGTCCGCATAGCCCGCGAGCTTCCCGATGAATTCCTTCGCGCCGCCTATGGGCTTGAAGAGCTTCACCGAGACGGAGCTGCCCATAAACTGTGCAAAGTCGGACGGGCGCTTCAGCTGCCGTTCGAGTCCTGCCGAGCAGACCTCAAAATTGTAGCTGTCCGGCACGGGGTCCTTTTCATCGAGGATCGGATCGAGCGCGCGGGAAATGGCCTCGCAGTCGGAGATATCCACGCCGCCGTCCTTGTCGATGTACAGACGCAGGAACCATTCTCCGCCCTCGCGGACATATTCCACATCCCAGAGCGTACAGCCGTGCGCCTGCACGACAGGTTCTGCAAACTGCGCCACCTGCTCCGTTACCTTCATGAAAAATCCCCCTTACCAGCAAGAAAGAGTGGGGAGCAATTCCCCACTCTCAAGTAAAATACTATCAAGATGGCCTTATTATAGCATCCGCGGGCGGAAATTGCAAGGAGTATTTCTGTATTTGACCCGGAATTTCTTGTTTTTTTCCTTCTTTTTTCGCCCTGATCTGCGCAAAAGCGCACTGTGCGCGAAAAAAACGCAAATTCCTGTCTGCGGGGTGTCATTTCCCCCGCGTGTGTGCTATACTATATGAAATGAAGCTCGCTTGGGGGTATTTGAGATATGAAGCAGAAATCCGGCATGATCGGCGTCGTCTACGCCGCGATCCTTTCCGCCATCGCCGGTTACTTTTTTCGCATGACGCAGCTGTCCGGCGGCAGCAGCGTCCCGCTGATCGCGTTCAGCATCCTGATGGTCTTCGTCTTTGCGCTCGCTGCGGTCAGTCTGGAAAAGAAGTCCGCCTATGAAGCCGTCTACCGGCCCAGCGGGCAGGATCTGACGTTTTCGCTGCTCGGTGCGCTGGGGCTGATCGCGGGCTGCGTGCTCAGCTTCCGGGGCTCTATTGCGCAGATGCTCGTGAGCCTGCTCGGCCTGCTGGCCGGACTTTCGCTCGGCGCGGGGGCCGTGCTGCGGTGGAAGAAAAAAAAGCCGTCGGCGGCGTTTTCCGTCTTCGTTGTGCTGTTCTATGTTGCGAAGCTCTTCCGCGATTTCCGCCACTGGGAGATCAATCCCGCGATTCTGGACTACTGCTTCTCGCTGTTCGCCATGATCGCGTTCATGCTGGCAAGCTATCACGCGGGCGCGTTCAGCTTTGAGCGGGGCGCACGGCGCCGGCTGGCGTTTTATTCGCTGCTGGGCGTTCTGTTCGGCGCAATCAGCCTTGCGGGCGCGCAGCTGCCGGAGCTTCTGATCTACGCGGGCAGCGTATTCTGGATGCTTGCCTGCGCGCAGCAGATGCTGAGGCGCTCCGTATAAAATAAACATACAGGAGGTTCCGTTATGGCTACAGGCAGTATTTCCTGCACCATCCCCAAGGACGCAAATTACCCGAATCTGAAAGAAGTTTCCCTGCCGCAGATGCGCCGCGAGGTTGCAGATCTCTTCGCTCCCGGTGAGGAGGCCGTGCAGTGTTTCCAGACCATCCGTGATCAGGTCGTGTTCACGAATAAGCGCGTGTTCATCGTAAACGTGCAGGGCGTCACAGGAAAGAAAGTTTCGTATTTCTCTTATCCGTACTCGAAGGTGCAGTATTTCGGCATCGAGACGGCAGGCATTCTGGACGTTGATAGTGAACTGCTGCTCGTCTTCAGCGATGGCAACCAGCTGCAATTCGATTTCCGCTCTCGCGTTGACATCAAACGCATCTGTGCAAATATCTCCGCGTACATTCTGTGAGCGCGCAAACGCCCGCCCCTCCTGCCATTTTCGGCAGGAGGGGCGGGCATTTTTATGCCTTTCTTGCAAGCGTCGCCCAGTAGGTGGGGATGTTGTGCGCGTGCAGATTGCCGTAGCCGTTGGTGTCCTCGTAGAGGTCCAGCAGCTGCAATCCCGCCTTGAGCTGGCCCGTGAGCTGCTCGTGCGCGGTGTGGGAAAACTGAACGCCGCTTTTGTCCTTTTCCAGCTGCCGCATCTGCTCCTCATCCTCGAGCGGGTTGAACGGGAGCGTGTTGATGATCCGCGTTTCGTCCTCGTCGAAGGCGAAGTTCAGGCCGTTGTCAAGCCCGGCCAGCAGCCGTCCGCCGGGCTTTAAGACCCGTGCGCATTCGCGCCAGATGGGCAGCACTGCGTAGACGTAGCAGTTGGAGACGGGATGGAAGATCAGATCGAAGCTGTTTTCGTCAAACGGCAGGCGCTTGGTCATGTCGGCGCGGACGATGGTAATGTCATAGCCCTCCCGCTCCGCGACCAGTTTCTCGGAATCCAGCTGCCGCTGCGAATAGTCCAGTACCGTGCACTGCGCCCCCAGCGCGGCGAAAATGGGCATCTGCTGCCCGCCGCCGGAGGCCAGCCCCAGCACGCGCTTGCCTTTCAGCTCGCCGAGCCAGCTGTGCGGGACGAATTTGACCGGCGTCAGCTTGACGTCCCACGTACCGGCCTTTGCCTTTTCATATTCCTCGTGGGAAACAGGCTTCCCCCATTCCCAGCCTTCCTCGACCCAGCGGTCGATGGTTTTGCTGTTGATCTCCTGATACGGAATGTCCATAAAAACCTCTTTTATTATGCTTCCTTCGCCAGCTTCCACGCGACATAGTCGTCGTAGGAGCAGAGGCGGTCAATGATGGTGCCGTCGGGCTGGAACTCGATGACACGGTTGCAGGTGGTCTGCAAAAGCTCATGGTCGTGCGAGGCAAGGAGAATGTTGCCGGGGAAGGCGCACAGGCCCTTGTTGACGGCCTGAATGGCCTCCATGTCCAGATGGTTCGTCGGCTGGTCAAGCAGCAGCACGTTCGCGCCCGAGAGCATCATGCGCGAGAGCATACACCGGACCTTTTCGCCGCCGGACAGCACATTCACGGGCTTGAAGACCTCTTCGCCGGAAAACAGCATCCGGCCCAAGAAGCCGCGCAGGTACACGTCGTCCTTTTTCGCCGAATACTGCCGGATCCAGTCGACAAGCGAGTCGGAGCAGCCCTCAAAATAGGCGGTGTTGTCCTTCGGCAGATAGCTGGTCGTGACGGTCTGGCCCCATTTGACGCTGCCCTCGTCCGGCTCCAGTTCGCCCATGAGAATTTTAAAGAGCGTCGTCTGCGCCAGCTCGTTTTCGCCGACAAAGGCGATCTTATCATTCTTATTGACAATGAACGAGACTTTATCCAGAAGCTTCACGCCGTCGATGGTCTTGGACACATCCGTCACGAACAGAATGTCCTTGCCGACCTCACGTTCCCGCTCAAAGCCCACAAACGGATACCGGCGCGAGGACGCGGGCATTTCCTCGACGGTCATCTTGTCGAGCAGTCTGCGGCGGGAGGTCGCCTGCTTGCTCTTGGCCTTGTTGGCTGCGAAGCGGGCGATGAAGGTCTGCAGCTCTGCGATTTTCTCCTCTGCGCGCTTATTCTTGTTGCGGATGAGCTGCTGGATGAGCTGGGAGGATTCGTACCAGAAATCATAGTTGCCGACATACATCTTGATCTTGCCGTAGTCGATATCGACGATATGCGTGCAGACGGTGTTGAGGAAATGACGATCGTGGCTGACGACGATGACAAGGCCGGTGTCCTCGTAATCCAGAATAAAATCCTCGAGCCAGTTGATGGCCTCGATATCAAGGTTGTTCGTCGGCTCGTCGAGCATGACGATATCGGGCTTGCCGAACAGCGCCTGCGCAAGCAGCACCTTGACCTTCAGACGCGGGTCGGTGTTGGCCATGAGATCATAGTGCAGCTCCACCGGGATGCCGAGGCCCTGCAAAAGCTTTGACGCGTCGGACTCGGCCTCCCAGCCGTCCATGTCGGCAAACTCCGCCTCAAGCTCGCTCGCACGCATCCCGTCCTCCTCGGAAAAATCCGGCTTTTCATAAAGCGCGTCCTTCTCCTTCATCACGTCGTACAGGTGCTGGTTGCCCATGATGACGGTGTCGAGAATGGTATACGCGTCGTACTGGTTCTGATCCTGCTTCAGAACGGACATCCGCGCGCCTGGCTTGATGAAAATTTCGCCGGATGTCGGCTCCAGCTCGCCGGACAGGAGCTTCAAAAACGTTGATTTGCCCGCGCCGTTGGCGCCGATAATGCCGTAGCAGCTGCCGGGCATAAACTGCAGATCGACCTGCTTGAACAGCACAGAGCCGCCAAACTGCATGGCAAGGTTGGAAATGGTGATCATAGAAAAACCTCATCAATGTTATTTTTTCTTATCATACCACAAAATCCAGTGTTTGCAAGGAAAACCGTGGGAACCGCCGGTATGGCCGGGCGCTCATTTAAGAGAAGCAGCAGCCAGGAGCGTCCGGCTTGGGTACGTGCGGTTTTTGCTGCCAGTTGCTTCTGAACCAGACCGCTGCGGAGTCACAGCGGCAGGAAGGAGAACGCCCATGTGAGTACCGGCGCGAACAGCACGGCAGGCAGGAGGTCGGCGGTCTTGATCTTCGTGAGGTGCAGCATATTAAGGCCGATGGCAAGGATCATCACCGAGCCGCAGCACGTGATCTCCGCGATGGCCGCGTCAGACAGCAGCGGCGCGATCACGTGCGCCAGAAGGGCAAGCAACCCCTGATACACGAACACGGGCACGGAGGAAAACAGCACGCCCAGCCCCAGCGAGACGGACAGCATACACGACGAAATGCCGTCGAGCAGGGATTTTGTGAACAGCAGCTCATAGTCCTGCTTCAGACCGGCGTTGAAGCTGCCGAGGATCGCCATCGCGCCCACGCAGAACAGGAGCGATGCCGTCACAAAGCCCTCGGCGATGGGGGTCCGCTTCCCGCCGCGCTGGAAGCGGCGCTCGATCCTGCCGCCGAGGCGCTCAATGCGCCCGTCGAGATCCAGAAGCGTCCCCACGGCGGTGCCGAGCACCATTGACACGATCAGCACGAGCGTATTTTCGCCCTTCAGCATCCCGCTGACGCCGATATAGAGCACGCAGAGCGCGATCGCGGTCATGATCGCGTTTGTGATTTTTTCCGGGATTCCCTTCTTTGCCAGCAGCCCGACCGAGCCTCCGGCGAGAATGGCAAGCGCGTTGACAAGAACTCCAAGCATAAATATGGCCTCACTTTGAACAGGATATCTTGCCTCTTATCCTATCATATGCGTGTCGAAGAAAAAAGAGATTTTTCGCAAAGTGGAGGAAAAACGCAAAATAAGCGGGAAAATTCAGGCTGGATCAGGGATGATCTTCCAAAAAAGGTAGAAATCCTGATCAAAATGTAGTATAATGCCCTTATCTTGATAAACAGCGCCCGCCGCTGCGCGGACGCTTGGGAGTGTATATGAAACTACGCAGAACAAAGCGAATGCCCGCCACGGCAAAGCAGAAGCTGCGCGCAAAGAGGCTGGCGCAGCTGAAGCGGTTTTTGCGCGAGCACACCTGGGGCGTGATGATCACGGTCCTGATTATGATCGCGCTGATCCTGTTCGTCTGCGTGATCGCCGGGGCCACGCCCAAAGAAGCGTCTGCGCCGGAGACGATGCAGGACGAGACGCCGCGCTATGAGTCGGGCTTTATCTGCGCCATCACGACGCAGGTCCCGTATTATACCGAGGAGCTTTCCGAGGCCGGAACGGTCGCGCGCGGGATGCAGATCACGTATTCGACCGACCGCTCTGTCGAGCGCGACGGCGTCCGGTACTATCTGACCTATTTCTCCACGCTGGACTGCGGCTATGTCTCCGAGGAAAACCTGACGCAGGACCCCTCCGCCGTAATCGCAGAGAAGGTCGTCTATGTCCGCACGCCGCAGAACCTCCGTCTGGACAAAAACACGCTCGAGCTCGGCACGCTGGTCGAAAAGGGAACGGAGCTGCAGGTTCTGAGCTACGAGGGTACGACGGACGGCATCGTTGATTTATATCAGGTAGCCTATCAGGGTCAGACGGGCTACATCAGCGGCCAGTATGTCTCGACGGTGCAGGAGGAGGCCAACGACGTCTATGACCGTTTCGGCGTCTACGCCATCCACGCCGGACGCGGTGATAAGTGGGGCGGCGGCGACGCGGAAAGCCTTGATTATTTCCCACGCACGAAGGCAAGCTTTGAAGACAACAAAATGCCGAACCCGTGCTACGCAATTTATCTTACCTGCGACCCGGCAATTTTAAAAGATATCGACAAGTACATCGAATACGCAAAATCGACGAAGATCAACGCCTTCGTCGTCAACATCATGGATGGCACGTCCATCGGCTACGATTCGCCTGTGTACGAGGAATATTCCCCCACAGCGTATCAGTACGCCCAAAACTCCGTCGCAGATTATCAGGCAGTCATTCAGAAAATCAAGGACGCAGGATTCTATGTGATCGGCCGTCTGACAACCTTCAACGACTCCTTCTTCTGTCAGGATCATCCCGAGTACGCCATTGCCGACGGCTCCGGCGAGTCGCTGTATGTCGCAGCCAGCTACTGGCCGAGTGCCTTCTGCCGCTATGTCTGGGAGTATAAGGTCGCGCTGGCTATCGACGCAGTGCAGACCATGGGTTTTAACGAGATCCAGTTCGACTATGTCCGCTTCCCGGACAATACGGACCAATACGAAGCCTCGGGCGATATCGACTTCCGCAACGAGTACGGCGAGACAAAGGCGCAGGCCATCCAGCGCTTTTTGATGTATGCCACGGATATTCTGCACGAATACGGTGTCTACGTCGGCGCGGATGTCTTTGGTGAGACGAGCGGCAACTATGTCACGGCCTACGGCCAGTATTGGCCCGCGATCAGCAATGTTGTTGACGTGATTTCCGGCATGCCGTATCCTGACCATTTTGCCCGCAACGGGGCCTACCGCCCGTGGGAGCATCCATATGAGACGCTGCTCGACTGGGCAGAGTCCGCCGCCAAGCGGCAGGCCGAAACGCCTACGCCCGCAGTCGACCGCACCTGGATTCAGGCCTATAACGCCATCCAGCCGCCCTATAACGAATACGGCGTGCAGGAGATCGGCGACGAGATCCGCGCGCTGCGGGAAGAGGGGCTTACCGGCGGCTTCATGGCATGGAACGCCTCCTGCAGTCTCACCAAGCTCGAAGAGCTGCGCCCGCTGTACGAGGCGCTGGAATAGAGCCAACCTTTGCTGCGCCTGTTCCAAGGGCCGTTGATACCGCTGCCCCAAAACAAGAAACCGCCCGGCTCCAAATCGGAGCCGGGCGGAAATGCGTTAGGATCAGAAGATCGCAACAACAGCGCCGTTGTAGGTCTTTTCGATGTATTCCTTCACAGCGTCGGACTGGAGCGCCTTGACAAGTGCCTGGATCTTGGCGCTGTTTTCTTCGCCTGCGCGGCAGGCAATGATGTTGGCATAGGTCTGGGCCGCGTCGCCGGAGGCATCTTCGATCGCGAGCGCGTCAGCGGCGTGGAGACCCGCCTGCAGGGCGTAGTTGCCGTTGATGACGGCCACGGTGCCGGGGTTGGCGTTCGCCAGCTGTGCGGGGACGGTATCGGCCTGCAGCGGCTGCACGTCATGGCCCTTCGCGTCGACGATATCCAGCGTGGTCACGCCCTTTTCGGCGGAAGCATCGGCGGGCAGCTCAATGAGGCCTTCCTGCGCCAGCAGGAGCAGAGCACGCGTCTCGTTGGAGTCGTCGGCGGGGATCAGGATGGTTGCGTCGGCGGCAATGTCCGCAACAGAGGCAACACCGTTGCCGTACAGGCCGAACGGCTCATAGTGGATCTTGGCTGCGGAGACGAGATCGGTACCGTTGGAGGCGTTGAAGCTGTTCAGATACGGGGTGTGCTGGAAGTAGTTTGCGTCGAGCGAGCCGTCAGCCAGAGACTGGTTCGGCAGCACATAGTCGTCATAGATCACGATCTGGAGGTCATAGCCCTCGGCAGCCAGCGTGTCCTTGACCTGCTCGAGGATCTCGGCGTGCGGGGTGGAGGAAGCGCCGACCTTCAGCGTTTCGAGCTTGCCGTCGGTGGAAGCGGCGGTATCGGCGGAAGCATTGTTGTCGTTGGAAGCGGGTTCGCTCTTGGAAGCGCAGCCGACAAGCGCGGCGACGAGCAGCAGAGCGGAAAGAACGATTGCAAGTACCTTTTTCATGATAAAATCTCCTTTATAAAATTTAAAATCGGTTTGTTTCTGACGTGCGGACGGCTTCGGTCACATTCGGCCGCATCGCCAGTTGATGCGGAGCAGCCGCTCAAAAATCAGTCTCATGGGACGCTCCTTTCAGCGGGCGCGCTTATCGGTCTTCCGAACGACAGTGGTGCCCACGATCTGGATGAGCTGGACGATCACGACGATCAGCAGCACGCAGACCCAGACGACGAGCTTCTGGCTTCTCTGGTGGCCGTGGATGATGGCGATCTGCCCAAGGCCCGTGCCGCCCAGCGTCGCGGCCAGCGCCGTGTAGCTGAGAATGGTAACAGTCGAAATGACGCATCCGGAGATGAGCGACGGCTTTGCCTCCGGCAGCAGCACGTGCCAGATGATCTGAAAATTCGTGCAGCCCATGGCCTGTGCGGCCTCGATCACGCCTGCGGGAACCTCCTTCAAAGAGGACTCGACCATGCGCGCCACATACGGCGCGGCGGCGATGATCAATGTGACGATGACCGCGCCGTTGCCGGTCGAGGTGCCGAGCAGCAGCTTCGCCGCCGGGATCATGGCAACCATGAGAATGACTGCCGGGATGGAGCGGAAGAAGTTCACGATAAAGCCGAGCACGGTGTTGACACCCTTGTTAGGGTGCAGCCCGTCCTTGTCCGTCGCCCAGAGAATGACGCCCAGCGGCAGGCCGATGAGATACGCGAAGATCGTGGTGAGCGCGGTCATGTAGACCGTCTGCCAGATGCCCAGCTGGATAATGTTGTTATCCCAGAGCTTTACGAAATATTCGGTAGCCATTTACCGCTCCTCCTTCCACGTCAGTCCGCTGTTTTTCAGCCAGCTGACGACCTTTTCCGCGTCGTGCTCGTCGTTCGGCAGCTCGAGGATCATATGGCCGTAGGCCGCGCCCTCGACGGATTTCGTATCGGCGAACAGCACGTTCACCGGCACGCGGCAGGCCAGGATCATTTCGGAAATGACGGGCTTCTGCGTATCCTCGCCGTTGAAGATCAGGCGGAGCTTCCGCCCGCCGGTCGTGGGATCGAGCACCGGGCGCTCCTGCGGGAGCACAAGCTCGCGCGCAATATCGGACTTCGGGTTTGTGAACACGTCCGCCACGCGGCCCTCCTCGGCGATGCAGCTTTTATCGATGACGGCCACGCGGTCGCAGATCTGGTCGATGACCTTCATCTCGTGCGTGATGACAATGATCGTCACGCCGAGCGTCTTGTTGATCTCGCGCAGCAGCTCCAGAATGGAGCGCGTCGTGTTGGGGTCGAGTGCGCTGGTCGCCTCGTCGCACAGCAGGTACCGGGGATTGGTCGCCAGCGCACGGGCGATGGCCACGCGCTGCTTCTGTCCGCCGGACAGCTGCGAGGGGAAGCTTGCAGCCTTGTCGGCAAGGCCCACGACCTTCAGCAGCTCCTCCGCGCGCTTCTTTGCCTCCGCCTTCGGCGTGCCGGAAATTTCAAGCGGGAAGCAGACGTTGCGCAGGACCGACCGCTGCTCAAGCAGGTTGAAGCTCTGGAAGATCATGCCGATCTGCCGGCGTACCTGCAAAAGCGCCTTCTCGCTGAGCGCCGTCAGGTTCTGCCCGTCGACCCAGACCTCGCCGGAGGTCGGACGTTCGAGCAGGTTGATGCAGCGCACCAGCGTCGATTTGCCCGCGCCGGACAGGCCGATGATACCGAAGATCTCGCCGTCCGCGATGGTCAGGTTCACATCCTTCAGCGCTTCCACGCTGCCGGAGGCCGAGGAATAGATTTTGCCGAGGTGTTTCAGCTCGATCATGGGAAATCCCCTTCCACAGTGTTTTAATAGGTTTTCTGAGACAAATAAAAAGAGCCGGGAAACTCACATCGTTTCTCAGCTCCGGCATTGGCGGTTTGACTGCCAATATGGAAATTTATGAAACAAAGCGAGCCGATTTTTGAGTACGCGAAAACATGCACATGCAGCGCATGCACATGGGCATCATCATAGCGGTGGTAAACAGCTTTTTCATCGCGTGTCGGCTCCTTCCCTGATTTCTGGGGTCATTATATACAGCGGGCCAGCAAATGTCAATGGCAGATTCGCCCCAAAAATCCGCCTTTCTGCATCGATTTTTTGTCAGTCTGTCAAAAAGCAGCCGCTCTGCAGCAGAGTCAGGGTGCTCATTTTGCGCTCGGAAGCCGTATCGATTTCCTGCACCTCATAGCGCAGCTTGTAATTCGCGCCCACATCGGACTCGAAATCATCCAGATCCTCGCCCATAGATTCACAATAGTCCCTGACATCACGCACCGGCGCGGGCATGACGATCCTGCCGTCGACGCTGCTCGGCATTCTGCCGGTCGGGTGCCTGCTCTCCATGCGCGGCACGCTGTCTGCTGAGACGTTCCTGTCGGTCATTGTGCTGTCCTTCGGCGTTATGCAGCCGCTCATCACCGCCTTTTCCCACACGGACGATATCGCGCAGGCCGGGCTGCAATATGGGAAGGACCAATATGACCGGGAGCGTTACGCGGAGCTGCGGCAGATCGCCGCAGCAGCGGACAGAATGATCGCAGTCACTGCTGCAGTCAGACATATTTTTCGTATCTGCATGGTCCCTGCACCTGATTTCCCAGCCAGCACGCGCGGCAAGACCTTTCTGCAATCGCTTCCGGCCCGAAAACAACAGACGCAGCGCAAACCGGCCTGATCGGATCGCACTGCGTCTGACGTTTTTATTTTTCTGTCAAGCATATTGCGTGATGTGCATCATGCAATATGCTTTGCTTATTATACGCAGGCATGGCGGACTGTCAACGGGGCTGCCGCGAAACAGCCCCGTTGCTTGCTTCGAATGCGCTGCTTTACACAAACTTGATCGTCAGCGCGATAAAGATCTGCGCCATATAGTACAGCACGTGCAGAACCGCGTTGCGGTAGGGGCTGTCGTTTTTGCCGAAGGAGAGCACGACCAGCATATTATCGCTCGTCGAGAAGCAGATGCCGCCGACAAAGAACAGGAACAGCGCCCGGTTGGACTCGATAAACGCGCCCGTCGCCGCGCAGGCCGTCATGAACAAAACGCCGCCGATATAAAGCACGCCGAGCGGCGTAATTTTGCCCGCGCGCACCTCCTTGGCGTATGCGTAGAAGCAGGCCGCGCCCAGCGCCACCACCGCGATGGGGATCGCGTACAGCCACGCCGCCGGGCAGAGCGCCAGGATCGCGAGAATATACACGATATGGCCCAGAAAAAACGACACGGAGCCAGCAGCGAAGAACAGCCGGTGCAGCTTTTCCGACAAAAACCGCAGCGCCAGAAGCAGATCGCCCAGCATTCCGAGCGTCAGTCCCGCCACGACATACCATCCGTACAAACTCGGCCCCATCCGCCGCAGCTCCAGCAGCCCCAGCAGCACGAACACCACCGACGCCATGGTCTTGAGCACGACAGACGACGCATCGCGCCGCTTATAAGAGCGCATGATGAACAGCGTCTCCAATACCGCGCCCGCACTGATCAGCAGAATCTCCAGCATCCGCCTCCCCCCTTTCCGCGTGTTCCTTCTTCCCGCTTATTTTACCATGTCCGCCGCGCCGCTGTCAACGTTACGTGCCTGATCGTATTCGTACAGCAGCTTCGCCACGGCCTCGCGCGTGACCGGCTGCTGCCAGCCGAAGTTGCCCGCGCTGTCGCCGGTAAAAATGCCGTTCTCCTTGGCCCACTGCGCCGCCTGCAGCGCCCAGTCGGACGGATGGTCGCCCGTTCCCTTCAGAGAAAGCAGCTCCTCCTTCGTCATCTCCATCACCTCCATGACCTGCCGTTTGAACGCGTGCCACGCGTTCTCGTCGTCCACCCACATTGCGGGGCACCGCTTGCTGACCACGTCATAATGCCGCAGCACGTTTTCGATCGGAATGCCGTACTTGCGCATCAGCCTTCTTGTCAGCAGCGCCGCGTTCGCCACGACCGCGTCCTCCAGCCAGTAGCGCCCCGCGTCATACCGGCAGCACATCTCGATGGAGATCGAGTTGCCGTTGCGGCAGCGCGGGTGCTTCTGCGTATAAACGCCCGCCGTGCCGACCGACCATGCCGTATCCTCGTCGCTGACCGACTGCAGCCAGCCGTTCCGGTCGACAAAATAGTGGGCCGAGGCCCCGCGCGGGGACTCAAAATATTTGAGTCCCGCCGCGGCGGAGTCGTTGCGCCCGGCCGTGTAGTGCAGCACAAGAAACTCGATGGGTGCGCTGCGGCCCTTCGTGTAATTACTCGGATGCGCCGTCGTCATGCCGTGTCTCCGCGCCGCTCTGCAGCTTCTGCGCCTGCGTCCCGAAATAAAACGCGATGACCGTCGTATAGATCATCATAAAGTCCTGGCTGACCTCGCCCCTGACCGCCTGACAGGCGAACACCGCCGTCAGCGCCAGCGTCACGATTGACTTGACCGTCAGCAGATTTTCGATGCGCTTCAAAAACTGTTCCATACCTCCAAAGCTCCTTTCCTGTACCTGTGCCTATGTCACGATCTCCCATTCGGCGACCTCACGGGCAATGCGCTCGATGAACGAATTGCCGTGCAGCGCCTTATACGCCTTGTATTCATAGAGAAAATTCTCATATTCATACTGCCGGATGGTTTTTTCTTCCCTATGCTTATAATATGCCGCCAGCATATCCGCGCGCAGCATACAGCGCTGCCCTTCCCGGATCGCGCTGAGGCCGAACAGCCGCCCGCGCACCGGCTTTGCCAGAAGCAGCAGCAGACTCAGCACGGAACCAAGCCCGCTGCACACGCTTACAAGCGCGAAGAATGCGCCCGTCTGCTCCGCACTCATTGCATCGCTCCTTCCGCCGCCTCCAGCAGCGCCGCCAGCTCCGGCAGCAGCGCCTCGATGGTCTTTTTCGCTGCCGGCCCGAGCGCCGCGTAGCTCTGTGCGAAGCGCCTGAGCACCGGCAGCAGGGCCGACAGCTTCTTCGCCGCGCCGGGATCCAGCGCGTCCAGCCGCGCTTTAATCCGCGTGAGCAGTTCCCGTTCCAGTCTCGTCATGTCAGAGCCTCCTCCAGCTCCCGCAGCGCCTGCTCCAACTGCGTATAGCTGCCCATTTTAATACTGAGCGTCCCGTCCCGGTTGTCTGTGATCGGGCCTGCGACGCAGTAGCCGGAGCAGTCCTGCTCCTGCGCCGCGTCATCTGCGTCGGCCTCACGCCGGACGATTCCCCAGCGCAGCCCATCCACAAACAGCTGCACAGCCTGTGCATACGGCATGGCAAGCGTGACGGTTTTCGACGCGCGGCCATCCCATTCGCGGTCGATCTGCTTTCCGCAGAAGTGCGCGGGGTACTCCGTTCCGTTTACCTTCAGATATTCCATACGCTTCCTCCCTTCAGAAGCAGAACGCAAAGCTTACGCCGAGGCTGCTTGAGGCATTGGACGCGCCCGCCTGGCCGTTTGCTCTGACTCTGCAAAACATACCGCCGCTGGCTGACGACCGTTCCCACCAGAACTCGTCAACGCCTTCTCTCTTCTTGATCTTCGGGTTGCCTGCCTTGTAATAGTCGTATTGGCTTCCTTCCCCGGCTACGGAAGAACTTGCAGTCCCGAAAATCTCCACCTCGCTGAGCAGGAACAGCGTGTCCGATACTGTCTCAATCGTCGTGCTGTTGCCCCCCTCAGATGTCTTCTTGTTTACCGCGCGAATGCCGTTCTGCACCTCCGCCGGCATCAGCGCCAGAATTGCAGGCAGATAGGTCAGGCGCATATCGGTGTTCTTCCAGCCGAGACCGCTCAGGTTGGTGCTGTACATCTGCTTTGCTTCGCTGTAACAATCATGCAGCTGGAATGTCAGCGGAGCCGTGCCGGAGCCGTCCGCATACTCGTCATGATTCTTGCCGATGATATCGACCTGATAGGCCGTCCCGCCGATGTTCATGGTCTTGCTGTCGCCCACGGCCCAGCTGTCCGGGGCGATCCCGGTCCTGCACACTGTAATAATCTCTTCCCATGTATTGTTGGCAAAGGTATCGTGATATAGCGGCAGAAGCATATTCTGTGTTCCAATTACGATGTGCTGGCTGTTACTTACACTGTTTGCCATTGCCGTCACGTGCCATGTGCCCGCCTTTGGCAACTCCAGCGTACACATTCCGTCAGCACCGGCGGTTCCCTTTACCACCTTGAAACCTTCTGCAGGCGTCGCTGTGATCGCAGCCCCTGGTGTCGTTGTGACGACCAACTTCGGCGTAATACCGGTCTGGATCGCTTGAATTGCCGACACGAAGCCAGACGGATAGATCAGCTGCGCGGATGTGCCTCCCTTGGCTCTGATCGCGTTCGCGACCGCCGTGAGGTCGGTGTCAAATGTCAAAAAATCCGCCATCAGAAGCTGCCTCCATTCGCGTTCGTGATCGTCGCCGCCGCCCATGCGCCATTGGACACCCGCAGGAACTTTCCGTTGTCGGAGGCCGTCACATCCGGCAGGAATTTTTCATCGCCGGACAGCGTATATCTGGTTCCCCAGAAGCCCTCTGCGGCATCCGCCGAATTGATCAATACGTAGCGGACCCTCAGTTCCTCCGGCGTATCGCCCTGCGTCATTTCTGTCAGCGCAAATTTCACATACCCGTCAGTGGCGTTCGCGTTCAGCTCCGCCAGCGGAAGCAGCACGGTATCATCACCAGTGCTCCCGGCCAGCGTCAAAATTGCACGGCATGGCCGCCTTGCCTGATGGGCGGCAAGGATCTCAGCGAATGACTTATCATGTGTAGCACCCTCGTCGTACACATCCTGCCCCGACAGCGTGCAGGTCACATAAAACGGCTCCGGGTCTTTGCCTGCTGCGCCCGCCGGGCCTTTAATACTGACGCTGGCCGGGTTCTGTTTTCCGCCGTCGTTCGTCCAGCTGAGAACACCGGCTGCAGAAACAGACGGCGTGAACGTTGTGCCATCCTGCCCCGGCGTACCGTCCGCGCCCGCCGGGCCCTGTGCGCCGTCCTTTCCGGGCGCACCGTCCGCGCCGGGGTCGCCCTTGTCTCCCTTTTCGCCCCTTGCGCCCTGAAGCGGCCCGTTGTTGATCCAGCTCTCTGTTACGCCGTCGAAAATATAAATGTCATACGGCTCCGACGTACCGACGCCGTAAGCGTCGCCCGCCATCGGCGCCTGCACGGACGCTTCCAGCGCGGAGGCCGTCTCATAATACCCCTTCATGAGAAAGCCTGCGCCAGTCTCGCCCCTCGAACCCTGTGCGCCGGTTTCCCCCTTCGGGCCGCGTTCGCCGGGGTCGCCCTTTGGGCCCTGTGCGCCGGTGTCGCCCTTCGGACCCTGTGCGCCGGTGTCGCCCTTCTCACCCTGCGCGCCTGTTTCACCCTTTGGCCCTTGCGCGCCTGTTTCGCCTTTTGGCCCCTGTGCACCCGTCTCGCCTTTTGGGCCTTGCGCGCCGGTATCGCCCTTCGGGCCCTGCGCGCCGGTGCTGCCCTTCTCGCCCTGCGGCCCCACGACGCTTCCAACATCGACGGTGCTGCCGTCCGTCAGCGTGAAGACGAGCCGTCCCCCGTCCGTGACCTCAACCGCCTTCACACCTCTGGAGATCAGTCCGCCAATGGTTGCTGTGATCGTATTCGGAATCTCTACCCGCATATCCGCACCTCACTCTGCCGCCGCGCGGTTGTCCCGCGCAAGCGTTGTTTTGTCGCCGTGCGTATACAAAATGTCATAGAAATACGCACCCTTCGGAAATTTTGCGCTGACCGTATTGTCAAACGTCAGCGTTGCCTGCCCGCCTGTCACGCGGTCAAACTGAAACGTATGCACCGGCGCGTGCGACGCGTCAAAAAAGCTGACCGTCAGACTGTCGGACGCGCCGACCGTGACCGGATCGCCGTCCTGATCGCGCAGCTCCAGCGCCAGCGCCACAGAAAACGTATCGCCCGCGTACCAGCGCAGCACACCGCCCGCAATGCGCGGGCTTGGCTTTGCGCCCGGAAGCTTTGTCATCTGTTCTCCTCCTTCCGGCCTTTTCAGTTGATCTCATCGCGGCGCGCCGTGCCGGGCGCCGTTCTGCCGCGCTTTTCGCCTCTGCCTCTGGCAAGGGAAGACGAGCGCTTTGTCTGCTTGTCCTTCGTCTTGCCCGCCTGCGCCGCCTTCTGCCGGGCCTGCGCCGCCTTTTCTGCCGCCGCAGCCTGCTTGTCCGCATAGGCAAGCTGCTTCCAGTACTGCGCGTTCGCCGCATCCTCCCGGTCAGAGCGATAGTTCAGCTCGTTCCAGTAATTGTCGTTCGCCAGCTTCGCGTACTGCAGCGCCAGATTCTCGCTGCGCTGCGCCTCGCTCTGATACGCGCCGCGCGCGTCGGACAGTGCCGCGTAATAATCCGACACCTGGTCGCGGTAGCGGTCATAGTCGCTCTTTTCACGGCTGCTGATGAGCGCATAGCGCTCAGAAAGCGCCGCCCCCTCGCGGTCATACTGACTGCGCGCCTGCGCATAGAGCTCCGGCACGACCTCGTTGAGCTTCTGCAGATACGCGTTGTACGCCTGCTGCCCCGCCTGCTGGCTGTAGCTTGAGCCGTAGCCGCCCGTGAGAGACGCCGCCGCGCCCATCGTGTTTTCCATCGCCAGCCGTCCCGCGCTCTGGTACTGCTCCCGGTACTGCCGGTACATCGGGTCTGCCCCCAGATCGTAGGAAAACGCCTTCCGGTTCGCGATCTGGTCATAAAGCGCGTCCAGCTCGCTGTCCCACCGGGACGTATAGCTGCCGGGCTTCTCCGACAGCACCCGGTCCAGCGCCGCCTTCGCCTCGCTTGCCGCGCCGGACGGCGTATAGCCGGGCGTTCTGACCTGCACTGTGTCCGTCTGACCGGCCGGAGCCGTTCCGTAGCTGCCGCGATAGTTATAGATCGTCTGATATTTGTTGCTGAGCGAGCTGCGGTAGCTGCCGTCTGCGTTTACGCCGAGAATGCGGTACGTGCCGCCGCCCGTCACGACCTCGTCGCCCGCCTGCAGCCCTGCCGGAGCCTTTCCGTTACCCTGCACTCTGTAAAGCGCCATTGTCCTCCTCCTTTTTCTCCTCTGTTTCCGCGTCCTCCCGCGCCTCGAGCAGCCGCACCTGCTCGCGCACCTGATCGAGCACCATTCCGACGACGCACGGCGGGAGCCCGGAGGCGTTGATCGCCTCCACCAGCCCCATACGCAGCGCGCCGATCGCATTCGAAAGCTTACTCATGCCGTTTCCTCCAATTTCCTCACTCTTTCCCGCAGCCTCTGGACCTGCCGGATACACAGGGCGATCAGCTCCTCATAGCGCAGGCCGTAGTCCGCGCCGCCATCTTCCCTCGGCGTTTTCACAAAGGCCGCGAAGTCCTTTCCCGTCAATCCGCACTCCCGCAGCGCCTGCTCCACATCCTGCGCGACAAGCCCCGTGTGCGTCCTGCCGGACGCGCCGCCCTTCAGCCGGTAGCTTGCCGGGCGCAGCTTCTCAAACAGCGCGTCATAGCGTTCCAGCGCATACGAAATGTCCGTCTTCTTCTCCCGGTCGGATGTAGTGATCGTGCCCGTCTGCGCGTACACGACCGACCACCGGTAATCGGAAAACCCGAGCGATCCCGCGCCGTCAACAGACGGCGCCGCACTGCCGCTCACGACCAGATCGCCGCCTACCGCCGTTCGGCAGTTCGTCTGCGCGCCGCCCTCCGTGACGGAGAGCGTATTGCCGCCATAGCAGAGCTTCGCGCCGCTTGCCGTCGCCACGACCTCGCCAAGCCCACTTTGCATATGGATCCCCGCGCCGCCGTAAGCGCCCGTCGTATAGCCGAGCCATCCGCCGACAGTACCGCTGTTCAGCGCATCGTATACCGCCATATCGCCGCCCAGCTTGATATAATCCGCCGATAAAAGCCCCGTCGTAATGTCGTTTGCCGACAGGTGATTGACCGAAAAGTTGTTGAAATCCAGAATGCCGCCGTTGATACGCGAAGCAGACAAATTGCCAGTGACGTTTGCCGCATCGACCGTAAGCCCCGTGATGCTTGCGCCCGTCACATTCAGGCTCGTGGCTCTGATCGCGCCGGAGATCGTCGCGCCGGAGCACGTCAGATATCCGTTCGCATCCACCTGAAACCGGTCTGATACGGAGAGGCCGCCCGTCCCGAAATACATACCCGCGCTGCTGCCGAACGCGTTTTCCACGCGGTAGATGCTCCCGTCCGCAATCGTCCACGGCCCAAAGGCCGAGCCTGCCGCCGCCGTGATCGTCCCGGTCAGCTTCGCGTTGTACGCCTCCAGTGTTCCGGACGGGAAATGCAGCTTCTTCTCCGACAGATACGCAACCTCCATCCCCTCCTGCCAGAAGGAAATGCGTTTCGGCGTCACGGTCAGCAGTTCGTTTTTCGTCCGGTCGACGATCCTTCCGCCGCCGTCTGTTACGGTCGTCTCGATATTGCCCACGCCCACACCGTACACCGGCGTCACGTCGTTGTAATACAGCAGCCCCGTCTTGATATACTGCTGCGCATTCACGGAAAACGCGTTGTTCACGCCCGCCGTGTAATCATACAGCTGTTTGATCCCGACGGAATTGCCCTCGATCGTCAGCTGCGTCTTTTCCAGATACGTCCCGAAGTCCGACGCCGCGACATAATTCCCCGCAAGCTTCGCCGACCAGACCTCCGAATTCGCCGCCGCAAAATCCGCCGTCTTGATGATGAGGGACTTTAAAGCCACATAGCCGGAAAGCGTCGTCTTCTTTTCCTCCTCGGAAAGCCCGTCCGCGTCGATGGCCTGCGCGATCTCCGTCAGCGCCGCCCGTGCCGACCAGTCGGCAAGATTCAGCTGCTCCGCCATCCCGCACAGATACCGCCGCATACTCTCCAGCTGCTCCTGCGCCGTCCTGCCCGTAATGGACGGGTATGCAAGCGTTAAACTTCCCATATCCTCTGCACCTCCTTCCGTACGTTGTAGGGGCCGATGCCCACACCGGCCCACTGGGAACCTTCAATTTCGCCGCAGCGTTTTTCGTTTCGGACGTGCATTCTGCCGGGCCGATGTGGGCATCGGCCCCTACAGAACGCGTTATACATCGCTTCCGCCTTCCAGCACTCTCGCCAGACTGAACAGCTTCATCTCACCCTTTCCCGTCAGCCGGAACTTCAGATGGTCGCACCGCGCGGGCCGGATCGGCAGCAGGAACGTCCGCAACCCCCGGCCTTCAATGTGCCCGCAGTGCCGCCACACGCCGTCCGAATCATACTGCACCCAGAAATCGACGCTCGACCCCTTCGGCAGCTGCATCCGCAGATTGATGCGCGAGACGTATTTCTTTCCGACAAGGCCATACGTCATGATCCCCGTCTCCGCCATCCACCCGACCGGCCCGTCCTTCGTCCCGGCTGTGCCGTAAACGGTCCTGAGCGTTCCATTTTCAAGGAAATACAGCTCGTCGCCGACCCGCGCAAACTCGCTTGCGTGCGTGCTGTCCTCCCGGTGCCACAGACCCTTGCGCGTGTCGTAGACGAACAGCGACCAGCTGTGCGCCGCATCCTCCATGCTGATGAAGTATTTCCCGCGCACACCGCCCGCGGCCGCGTTGGCATACAGCACCGTGCCGAAGCAGCCGCCGATCTCCTGCGGCAGGCTCCCGTCGTACACGCACACGCCCATGCGCGACTTGTAATACAGCCGGTCGTCCACCACCACGAGGCTCTTGCTTGACCCGTTCTGCACACCCGCACACTTCTGCACCACGACCTGATGCGCGCCCGTCGCCGACGGATATACCCGGTGGAAGCAGTCCTCCTTGAAAAACACCGGACTGTCGGCCAGCGTCGCCGCGCCCGTCCACTTTCCGTCCGTGCCGCAGCTGGCCCGCCACGAATCCGTCGCCACCCCCTGGTAGCACGCCCAGTTTTTAAAATCGCCCAGCTTGCAGCAGTAAAGCTCGTTCACCGTCTTCCCGTCCGCCACACCGTACTTGCAGCCCCAGAGCCGGTTGCCGCATTCGGTGATAAAGTCCATATCCGGCACGCGCCGGGCCGTCTTCACCGTCCCGCTCGTGACCTCCGCTGCCTGGTCGATCAGCCCCACGATGACGATAGAACTCTCGTCTGCGCCGTATAAAATCTGGCTGCCGTTCAGCTTTTTGAGCTGCTCGTTCCCGGAAAGCCCGGAGATCTCAATGCCGTCATACTGTTTGAAGCCCTTGCCGATGCCGTTCGCCGCCAGCTTCACATACACCGTCGGCACGGACACCCACTGCCCCGAGGCCTCGGCCCACTGCTTGATGGTGTGCAGACTCCCCGACGTGTCCAGCCAATACTGCCCGTTCGACGGGCTTTCCGGCTGCGCCGCCTGCGAGAAGCTCAGTGTCAGCGCCTGCCCGTCCGCAAGACACAGCGACACGCTGATCGGCGTTTCCGCCGCGTCGACCGTATTCTCATGCCCCATGTACCCGTTGTCGGAATAATCCTCCGTGTTGAAGTAAATTCCGTCTGGGAAGATACACAGATACGCGCCCATGGACACGAGCTGCTTTTCTCCCGCCTTGATGTTCACCGACGGCATATACGCCTCCATGGACGCGCCGTTGATATGCAAAACCTGATTCTGCACCCAGCACAGCCTGTCCCGCGCGCAGATCGCCTGCACCCCTGAAAGCGCCTGCACCGTCCCCCGCCGCACTCTCGGCGCAAGCAGCGGATAGCAGTCCGACGTCAGATTCTCCATGTCGTAGAATTCCCCGTCAGAAAGCTTCAGATCGTGGTCATAGCCGAGAAACGCCTCGGTCGTCAGCGTCTGCTGCCGCTGCTCCGTCAGCTTTGGATAAAACATCCCGCTATCCCCCCTACAGCTTGATATACGCCGCTTCGCTCTTCGGCAGATGCGCCCGGTTGTACGCGTTCTGGTACGCCTGATAGTACATATTGTACTTGGCGGCGGAATTGTTGTACTTCGCCATCTCCCCGTTGGCGTCGTCGATCTTCATCTCCAGATACCACCGGTAAATTTCGTCATACGGCCACTCGATCAGAAGCACCGTCCCGTCCAGATCCGCCTCCGGCGTATAGCCTGCAAACGCCGGAACGTCCATTTCATGCTGTGTCAGGATCTCGCGGTACACCGCTCCGTCCAGCTCCGACAGCCAGCGCAGCTTGTCCGCGCTCCCATACTGGTTGGGCTTGAGCCGGTCGACCGTCTCAAGCGCCTCGCGGATGGTCATGCGCCCCGCCTCCTTTCTTCTGTCCGCAGCCCTCAGCCGGCGGCCAGCTCATCCTCGAGCTTCCGTGCCGCCTCCAGCTGCCGTCTTGCGTTTTCCAGCACCTCATACACCGGCTCCGGCACCTCGACCGCCTTGCCGCGCGGCACCTGAAACGTGCGTCCGTTGACGCAGACAAACACCGACTGCTGCTCCGTGCCGCACGCACGCGGCAGCGTGATCGTCTTCATACTTGCAAATGCGTTTTCCATGACAATTCTCCCTTCCTGTCCCGTCTTTTCCGGAGACCGGCTTGCGCCGGTCTCCATCTTGCTTCCTCAGTTTGCCTCGTCCTCGGCAGAGTACGCGCCGCAGCTCTCCACACGCACCATGCGGTCCTCATACAGGATCTTCGCCGCGCTGGAGAACTTGTAGCCCAGCGTCGAGAACTGGTTGAGCGGTCCGCCGACCTGGCCCTTATCCTTGATGATCATCTCCAGATTGCCGCCCTCGGGGTCGATCATGCCGTAGGCATCCTTGCCGAGGAACAGCGTTGCATAGACGCTGTAATACACCGCAGGCGTACCCTTGGACTCGTCCGCCGCCGTCTTGACCGGGCAGCCCTCACCGTTGAAGATCTTGGCCTCAGTCGTCTCGATGAAGCGCACGCCATGCAGCTCGCCGATCTCGCCGGTAAACAGCTCCGTCAGACCCGCATACTTGTGCGCTTCGATCCAGGCCTCGGACGAGCGCAGATCATATGCCACGGACGGATGGATGATGGCGATATACTTGCCGTCGATCTTCGGGGCCTTGAGCTTTTTGAGCAGCGTCACGGCCTTGTTGACCTCGTCCGGTGTCAGCTTCGCGGTGGTGTCCAGACCTGCGCGGCTGGTCACGGCGGTATGTGCGCCGTTCGTGCCGACCTTGTCGCAGTACTGCACATTTGTGCCCGCTGCGGCGACATTGCGCACCAGCTTATCCTGCGTCGTACCGGCGGACGCGCCCAGCTCCTCCGCCGCACCGAGGATCACGTCGTCAATGGCGTGCAGCTCCAGCTGGTCGGACACGGACACATACGTGCCGTACTGCGTGATGGCCTGCGTCACAGCGCTCTGGCCAAACTTCTGGCCCGTCGGAATGACACCCTCGGTCAGCGCGCCCGCGTCCTCAAGCGTGTTCCACTTGCGCCATTCCACGGTCTTGCCGCGTCCGGCAGGCAGCGCCTGCTTGCGTGCAAACTGCGTGTGGATGAGCTCCGGACGCGCGTTTTCCAGCAGCTCCGTGTCGTAAAACGTCTTCATGGACGCCGTCATACCGCCGCCATCCGGGAACGCGCTCGTCTCACCGGAATACGCGTTCACGTAATTGCCGCTGGCGTTCACCAGCGTACCCGCGTCGGCAAACAGCTGCAAATTCAGTTCCTGCTTCAGATTCATTAAAATCTCTCCTTTTCTCAGAGCCGGACGGTCTCGCCCCGTCTGGCCCGCGCCTTCAGTTCCTCTCTCGTCTGTCTGGACCAGTGCTCCGGACTCTCGGCAAATGCGCCGCCCGCTGCCGGGGCCATGCCGCTCTCGCGCGGGCGGAGGTAACCCGCCTGCATGGCCGCCGTCAGCTCCTCACGTGCGCGTCTTGCGCCGTATGCCATCGCGCCTGCACGAAGCTCCCGTAAATGTGTCAGCTCGTAAGCGCTTCTGGCATCCACGCCGCGCATGACAAGGCGCATGAACACGGGGCTTTCCAGCTCCTCATGCAGCTGCGCGCCCGGATACGCCTCGCGCACCGCCGCAAACTGCTCCCGAAGCGCCTCATACCCCTGCCGCATCGCCTCTTCGCGCTGCTCTTTTGTCACGGGGACTTTCCCCTCCGGTGCGCACGCGGCCAGCCGCTCCGCCTGTTCCGGCGTGAGCTGTGCCGCATCTACGCCGAAGGTCTTTTCCAGTGCCGGCCCCAGAGACTTCAGCACCTGCTCGCTTCTCGCGCAGTTTTTCAGCCGTTCGCGCACGATCATCTGCACCTGCCTGTCATAGTCCTTCTTATACGGTCCCTGGATGAGCGCCCGGAACGCCTCTGCGCGCTCCTGCTCATCCTGCGGCGCGGCGTCCGCCGATACGCCCGGCTCCGGCTGCTCCTGCTGCTCCATCGCAAATGCCTGCAGCCAATCAAAGTTTTTCATCCTTTTCCTCCTTCTGCCCTTCAAGCGGGCGACGCTCGGGTCTCTGCATCATATTTTCAGGGTCACGTTCACCCAAAACCCGCACATGATCCGGATACCGCGCCGAAAGCAGCCGGTATCCCGCGCGAACCGTCTCAAACATCCCGTCCAGCCGCGCCTGCTCCTGTCCGTCCGCGAACGCCTCCAGCCGGAAGCCTCCGCAGCCCGATTCGATCACCGGCGGCGTTTTCATCCCCGCCGCCTGCACCGCCTCCGCCAGCGCAAACGCCAGCATCGACGCCGCCGCGCAGACGATATCGCTGCCGTACCGCGAAAAACCCGCGTGGCCGCGCACCGTCAGCGCCGTTCTGTCCAGCCATACCTCGATCATCCCGGCTGCGCCGCCTCTCCGGCGCGTTTTCGCGCCTGCTGCACTCTGGCCGGTTCCGCGTCCTGCTTTTTCGCCGTCCGAACCGTCCCCGGAGCCTCCGGCGAGGGCTGTCCTGCCAGCCGCTCGTACAGCTCCGGCTCATACCGTCCCGCCAGCGTCAGCGCCATCCGCTGCCACGCCGCCGCATCCGCACCCGAACGGAGCTTCTGCAAGATCTGCTGCTTACCGTCAAAATCCATCATGTCGAGGCACGCCAGCGCCTGCTGCTCCATCTCCGGCCGGAAAAAGCCCAGCTGGAAAAACTGCAGCGCCAGCTCATTCTGCGCCAGCTTCGTATACGCCGTGTGCCTCTGTGCCGTGACCGTCACATCGAACACCGGCGTCCGCATGAGCGCCTCCGGCCCCATGCTCTGTGCCTTCAGCCGCGCATTGCAGTAGGACACAAATTCCTCCGCCCCGCTCAGACCCGCAATGCGGAACCTGCGCGGCAGATCATAAAACTGCCGGATGCGCTCGATCACCATGCGGATGAGCCGCGCATAGGCCCGGTACGCCGACTGCGTCGACGCGCGTGAGCTGCGCCCGGACGCCTCCTGCAAAGCCGCAATGGCCGAGGCCGCCGTCACGCCGGACGAAACCTGTCCGTTCGTCACGTCCGTGTTGCCCGTCGTCCATTTGAGCTCCTCGATCTTGTTGTTCAGCACCTGCACGCAGATGCCCGGCAGCATATTGACCTGCACCTGCTGCAGAGAATCCTGCCCCAGATTCCCGTCCACATGCACAAACGGCTTTGTCCAGTCCGCATACTCCTGCTCGTTGACCGACCCGTCCGAGCGGCGGAACCACCTCGGTGTCGCCGCCATGATCGTGTTCTTCACGATGGCCTGATCCATCCGGTCGATCTGCTCCTGCGCGCCCTTGCCGATGTCAATATAGCCGTACCCGCAGATCGAGCCCTCGATGGGAAACAGCCGGTCAAAGATGAACGGATACTCCCCGTCGTCATACAGCCCCCGCTCACACGCAGGCGCACGCACCGGCGTCTGCACCAGAACCGTCTCGCCCGTCTCCGGGTCCCGCGCCTCCCGCGTGACCGACGGCATGAACGTGTCGTTCTCCGTCGCGTACAGGACCGTTTCGCCCACATACTTGCAGTAGTGCAGCACCGTCCTGCCGCCCACACGCTTCTTGTAATACCAGTCCACCACCAGCGTCTTCTCCGAAAGATCGACCGCATCGTCCGTCCGGTACCGCGAAAGCACCGCGCTGCTCCCGCCGAGCTTCCCCGCCAGCTGCGGATACGCCGCCAGCAGCATCTCGTTGTCCTCCAGCTCCAGATAAAACACATTCTGCGACCTCTGGATATCCGTCACGCCCGGCTCCCAGAACAGATTCAGCACATTCACGGGCCGAATTGAAATATCTCCCAGTCCGTCAAGCTTCTCCTGATCCCAGTACACGCCCCACACGCCCGTGCCCTGCTTCATCTTCTGCCAGCACGTGTCGGAATAGACCTCCTCAAAGTCGTTCTGCTCCAGAATGCACGGGATGATCGACGAGAGCATCTGCGCCTCCTGCCGGTCGTCCGGCTCGCGCGGTCGGATGACCGGCCCCGGATAGGCCGCGACCGCGTCCGCGTGCTTGCCCATGATGACGTTGAACAGCCACCCGGACGCGGGCCGGTCGTCATTCGGGTTTCCCTTATCCGAAAACTGCCGCCACTGCCGCAGCTTCCACCAGTCCTCGTCGGCGATGATGCGCCGTTCCAGATTCTGCTTGCCCTGCTTGTAGCGGCGCAGAATATCCGCCGCCCGCCGCAGCTCCCGCGCCCCAATGACGGGAACGCCTGTTGTCCGTACCTCCATTGCTTCCTCCTAGCTTCTGATTTGATTCAGCGGGTCTGACCAGACCGCCGCCGTCTGCGCCTGCATCATCGGCTTCACCGGCCGCGACATACAGAAATACCGCCATTCGTCGCACACATGATCCTCCATCGCCGTGTCCAGATCCTCCGGCCGCGTCTGTGAATACAGCATCAGCGGCACCGTCCGGATAAATGCTTTGCAGTTTTTGAATACATACATACGCGGGTACCCGTTCTCATCGAACTGCAGCCGGTAATGGCACTGCATCCAGCCCGCGATGCGCTCGTTGTCGCCCGGCGTAAAATACACGCCGTACCGCGCCGCCGTCCGCGCCACGCTTTCCCCGCGCGAGGCGTCCCAGATCGCCGGGTCCGCCACGCCCATGATCTCCCGGCCCTTGAGCCACGGATGCTCCGTCTCAATCCGCCTGATCTCGGCAAACTGCCGGTCCGGCGTCCACTTGACGCCCTCGTTCGGCATCCGCGTGCATCCGTAAAGCTCCAGAATGCGGTAGATCACGCCGTCGTAATCGACCGTCCACCACGCACAGGAAAACGGCTTTCCATACCCGAAGTCATAGCTCCGGCAGACCGTCCACCCCTTGTCCGGCGCAAACGGCTCGATCACATGCGTCCACTGCCGGTCCTGATAATGCTCCGGCACATCGCGGAAGTCCTCAAAAAACTGCCCCTCGTACACGTCCCACGACCCATACAGCCACGCCTCGCGCAGCTTCGGCGGCAGCGTTTCCAGCTGCTTCAAATACTCCGGCTGCTGCCGCATCAGCGCCCGGTTGTCCGTCACCAGCGCCTGCACAAAGCTGTAATTTTCCGGCTCCTCGCCCGTCTCGAACCGGCGGTCGATGAACAGCCGTTTAAAATATCCGTGCCCCGGCCCGCCGGGGTTCAGCGTGTAGTACGTCCGCTTCGGCAGCCCGTTTGTCCCGCGCACGCAGGCATTGATCGCGTCGATCCACACCTTTTGCAGCTGCCCGGCCTCGTCGAGAAACACCACGTCGTATTCCGCGCCCTGATACTGCCCCATATCGCCGTCGCACGCGCAGTAGCCGAACGTGATCGTCGACCCGTTTGGAAATTCGAACCGCTTGTCCGCCGCCTTATATTTCGCGATCCCCGCCAGCTCCTGCCGCAGCGGGTCGATATGGTTGTTCTGCAGCTCCCGCAGCGTCCTGCGCACGATCAAAAGCTTGATCCCCGCATACCGCAGCGCCAGCAGCTTCGCCTTTGTGCGCACAGCCCAGCTCTTCCCGCCGCCTCTGGCCCCGCCGTAGGCGATGTGCCGGTGCCGGTCCAGTAAAAACCGCCTCTGCTTCTCATTCGGCGCGCCGATCCGCAGCTCCGTCATTCCGAAAATTCCTCCGCTTCCCGCTCAAATACCACGCGCACGCCCGTCTCCTGCCCGCCGTGCTCCTCCTGCAGCTCCTGCCGGATCTCGACCGCCTGCTTCATCACCTTCGCCAATTCCCCCAACTCCTTGCTCGGCGTTTCGCCGTCCTTGATCTGATCCAGCAGCCGCTTCGAGATCGTCTCCAGCGCCTTTTCCAGATTCCCGGACGCTCTGCCGATGGGGTCCTTCCGCGTTCTTCCGCCCTTTTCCTCAGTCATCCGCATACCTCGCGTTGATGGCCGTATAAAGCTCGCATTTCTCGCAGTTTTTCGTCCTGCAGAAAATCTCCATCTGCTGCCGCTTCGCCCGCCCCGAAGCGAACGTCAGCCGCAGAAAGCTCTCGTCCGTGATTCCCTCGCAGTAAATGCTCCTGCCGCTGTCCTCCCGGTAAAACGGGCACCATACCGGCTCAAAGCCCTTCTCTCCGTTCTGCATCCATCTCCACCTCCCGTCTGTGTTCATACCCCATGCGCTCCGCCAGTGCCTCCACCCCCACCGTCTCCAGCAAAAGCGCCTCCATGCATTCCGCGTGCACCGCCGTGCCGTCCATCGCCTCATACCGCTCGTCCGCCTCCGTGACAGCTTCGCCGCACCACCGGCAGACACAGCCGCGCATCATCTTCCCTCGCCCCCCTTGGTAACCATTGAATCAATCGTCTGCGGTTCTCAGCGGATCTTTTGCCCCAGCTGTGCAGTTTGAAAAACTTGAAATACACAAAGTATTCCTGTGTTTTTCAAACTTTCATTTGCGGCAAAATCTCTCACTGATAACTCTTGTCGATTGAATCATCTGTTACCCAATCATATTTTTATGCGATACGCAGTTGACAAAACGCGCCGCGCCGGATACAATAAATCTGCATGAATCTCCGGCTGCGGCGCCGCTCCCTCTGATTCCCTGGCCCACGGGCCTGTTTGCTTCCGGCCCGCAGCGCTCTCCGCACCTGCCCCCTGAGTGTATCGCATTTATATGCGATTGTCAAGGGAGGTATGTCGCATTTTTATTTGATTCTCTATTTTGCACAAATGCGAGGTGTCTGTTTTGTTTATTTATAGCAGATTCGAAGCGCTGATCCGCGAGACGGGCGTGACCAAGGCGTCCATCGCCCGCCGCATCGGCCGCACGCCGACCGTCTGCCAGGACTGGAAGGCCGGCAAATCCGAGCCCAGCGCCGACCAGCTCCAGATCGTCGCCGCCGCCCTCGGCACAACGCCCGCCTACCTCACCGGCGCGACGGATAAAAAAATGCTCCCCACCGGCGCACCGGCCGGTGAGGAGGACCCGCTCGACGCACAGCTCAGGGAGCTTCTTTCCCATGCTGACGATGATCTGAAGCAGGCCATGATCGCGTTTTTAGAGCGTTTTCAAAAAAAGTAAGAAACTGCTGTTTTTCCTCCCGGCTCAGCGCCGCAAACAGCCGGACGATCCGCTCGTCCGCCGTTTCCCATGCGTCCTGTCTGTCTGCTCGGTGTTTCGTCATTCTGCATCCACTCCTAAAATTCCGTTCCGTTCTTCCGGCAGCTGATGTATGAGGCAGTATTTGTATATTAAAACATTTGTTCCATTTTTGCAATATGGCAGAACATACAAAGAATCGGCGAAATTTTCTATCCGCCCGAACGTCATACTGTCCCAAAAACCGGACTTCCGCCCATTCTTCCGCCCCAGCCCCGATTTCTATCCTTGACGCGCCCGCCATTCAGTGCTAAAATATTCCCACCTGCCGGTGTGGTGGAATGGCAGACACAAGGGACTTAAAATCCCTCGGCGTAACAACCGTGCGGGTTCGAGCCCCGCCACCGGCACCAGCTCAGAAACGCCCCTTACGGCACGAATCCCCGCCTTGCGGCGAGGCTTCTTAGCCAGACGGGGCGTTTCTTCGCTTCTGCATCGTGACCGCTTTGCTGGGTCACGATGCAGGGTTACGATGTTCGCATTCCGCGCAAGCGCGTCCATCTCGACAGCAAAGGTCTTTCTTCGTTCAACCCCGTGACCGCTTCGCTGGATTGCGGGGTTGTGCTCCGTCGCTTCTCTTCATAAAAAGAACCGCCGC